>LQAJ01000009.1_pt1 | contig 231093 bp, 275 predicted proteins | sample 1535811 | NCBI WGS metagenome assembly LQAJ01 (sample SAMN04331587, study PRJNA305678) | bioreactor metagenome | isolation source: bioreactor_6 inoculated with Wadden Sea sediment 2nd replicate of a... | place: Germany: Wadden Sea, Janssand Flat | reverse complement strand
CGTAGCAGACCAGTATGTGCCTGGCGGTGACCACCGTGGGGGGCCTTCCTCCACGGGAACCTCCTCTACCGTTTCCACGGTTTCAGGGGTGACATCCGCCGCTTCCTCCACCGGTTCTTCCTGGCCGCAGGCAAACACCAGCATCAGGATGGGAAGTGCGTAGATCAGTTTCTTCATTACAGCTCCTTTTCTGTTATTGGCCAAAGACGATCAACGGGGAAATATAGCTTGTTCTTTCCGGTGTTGACACCGACGGAGTGCGCAACCGATAGTATCGGTGTGTACATATTGCATTTTTTGCCCCCAGTTAATGAACGCAGAAAGGAGGTCCTATCTTGGACCGAACTTCCTTCTTCAGCCACCGTGCCAACTCCATGCAGAGATCGGTGATAAGGGAACTGCTCAAGCTCACCAACAAGCCCGAGATCATTTCCTTCGCCGGAGGTCTGCCGGCGCCGGTAACCTTCCCGGTGGAATATGTGAGGAAAGCAGTTACGAAGGTTCTCGATGAAGAACCGGAAAGGGCTCTGCAGTACGGCGCCACCGAGGGCGACCCAAGGCTGAAGGGCAAACTTGCTGAGATCATGCGGAAGGACGGCATCGATGCCGACCCCGAGAACATCATGGTCACCACCGCCAGCCAGCAGGGTCTGGAGCTCATGGCAAAGGTGTTCTTCAACCCTGGAGACACCTGTGTAGTGGGCCTTCCCACATATCTCGGAGGCCTTCAGGCCATCAAGAGCTACGGCGGAGTTCCGGTGGGGGTCGAACTCGACGAACACGGAATGATCCCCGGGAAGCTCGAGGAAACCCTGGACAGGCTCGAGGGAGAGGGCAGACGCCCGCGGCTCATATACATCATCCCCGATTTCCAGAACCCGGCGGGGGTTACCATTCCAGGGGAGAGAAGGGCTGAGATAGTGAAGATCGCCCGGGATCGGGACTACCTGATAGTTGAAGACACCCCCTATCGCCAGATCAGGTTCAGGGGAGAGCACCAGCCAACCTTCCAGAGCCTGGCCCCGGAACGGGTCCTCAGCCTCTACACATTCTCCAAGATAATGCTTCCCGGCTTTCGACTGGGCTGGGCCTACGGACCGGACTGGCTGGTGAACAAAATGGTCATGGCCAAGCAGTCAATGGACCTCTGCACCCCCCCCTTCAACCAGGCGATCACCTATCACATGCTGGAGGCGGGAGCCCTTGAGGCAGGGCTCAAGGAAACCATAAAACTCTACCATAAGAGATGCGACATAATGCTGGCCGAGCTCAAGGCCAACCTGGGCGATGTCACCGGTGTAACCTGGACCGAACCCGAGGGCGGCCTTTTCCTGTGGCTCACGGTACCCGAAGGGGTAAGCACCGACGACATATTCGTGAAGGCAGTGGAGGAGAACGTTGCCTATGTTCCCGGCAGCGCCTTCTATCCCAACAACGACAACCACAGGTCAATGAGGCTGAACTTCAGCTACTGCAACGAGGAAAAGATCATCGAGGGCTGCCGAAGGCTGGGCAAGCTGATAAAGGAAGTCCTTTAGATAACCGCTTGAGGGGCGCCGGGTCCGGCGCCCCTTTCCCTTATCTGAGATATACCTGTCCCCAGAAAATGTCCGAACCTTCTTCCCCCCGGGGTGTGTGCTCGCCAAGTACGAAGTACTCGTTGAATCCCCCGGGGAAGACCCCCACGGGGATCTGTGAACCCTCTGCACTGATAATGTACACCCTCATCTCCCCGGATGGGTCCATGGGGGCCAGAAAAGCATTCAGCCCTTCCACTTCAAAGGGTCTCTCCCCCCGGGGTCCTGTCCAGCCGGCGATCATTGCCCCGCCGTCCTCCATGGGCTCCAGTGATGTGAGGGAGGTATTGTGATCGTACCTGTTGGGGAGGTCCATAACTCGTTCAGCGCCGGGTCGAACAGGAACAGATGACCCTGAAGGTGAAAACTGCCCCTGATATCCGATGTTACAGCACAGAGGATGGTCCCCTGGGGAAGCTCCAGGAAATCCTCCACCTGGATCACGAACTCCGCTTCGAGGTCGGGGCAGGCCCTCCAGAGCTCGTTTCCCCGGGAATCCAGCCTGATTATGTCAACGGAGGACTGAAAGCCCTCCAGCTCCACACCAAGGATGAAACTCCCGTCATAAAGCACTTCCAGGGTGGTGCCCTGGATGTCCCTCCCCCTGAAACCGGGGACCTCGGCGCACCAGCTTAGATCGCCATGGAGACCAAGGGCCCCGGTGAACAGAAACCCTCCATCGCCGGTTGCCGCCCCTGCTATGATCAGTTCCCCGTCATCCAGGTACTCCATTGATGTTATGGTGATCCCACCGTACTCTTCGGGAAATCCGGTTACGGGGTCCCGGGAGGAATCCTCCGGCGAAGCTGTATCCATGACAAGAAGCTCGGCGTCACCGGGAAGCAGCCTGCTTCCCAGGGCCAGGGCCAGCCGTGATCCGGGAAGGAAGCAGGGGGTAACCCAGTGCTCCATGACTTCTATGTCGAAGAGAATCGGTGTGCTCCCGGTTTCTGCCCCGTATCTGTCCAGTGAAAGCAGGCTCCATGTCCAGAGGCCTTCCCCTTCGTTGAGCACCACAAGGCTGTAGGAAGAAAGGTCTTCGGACCGGGAGCATGCCGCTATATGATCCCTCCCCGGCCGGGTGGTGACCCTGCTCCTGGTCCAGGTGAGTGTCTCCGGGGACGAGGCCGTGGTGAACACCGCGATAACCGAAAACAGAAAGATCATGGTTCCCCCTTTCAAGATACTGGGCCTTTGACATCCGCAGGGCTATTGGGGATTATAATGGCTGCGGGCTTTCCGCTGGAATGGAGATCCATTGACATCAAAGGAACCGCCCTACGGCGTGATCGATTCCCTCATTCAAAGGGCCTACTCCATTTCCAGCAGCGACCCCGAAGAAAGCAGGAAGCTTGCTGAAAGGGCGGAGGAGCTATCAGACAGGGAGAACTGCGTAAGGGGAATCGCCCGGGCCAAACATCTGATAGCCCTCTATCATCTCCGCAGCGGCGATCTGCGCTCCGCCGTTGAGATAAGCCGTGAGGCCCTTGATATTTTCCATAACATCGGCGACGAGAACGGAATCAGCAGCACACTGAACACCCTCGGCATAGCTTCAGGAACACCGGAAGCTTCGACAGGGGCCTCGACTGCCTCATGAAATCCCTTAAGATCGAAAAGAAAAGGAACGATCCGGGAAATCTGGTAAAGCTCTACGGCAACATCGGGAACATCTTCGACAGCATGGGGCAGTACCCCGAAGGTCTGCAGTACTACACCAAATGCCTGGAGCTGGCGGAGGAGCTCGATGACAGCAATGTAAAGGCCGACGCCTACAGCAATCTGGGAACCTGCTATCACCATCTGGGGGAAACGGGAAAAAGCGCCGGTGCCCACAGAAAGGCCCTGAAGATAAGGGAATCCCTTGGCGATCAGGAGGGCATATCCTTCTGCCTCAATAACCTGGGAATGATATACGAGGATCAGGGCAAGCATGACAGGGCCCTGAAGTACTACCTCAGGTCCCTGGACATCAAGATCCGTCTTGGAATGAAACTGGAAACCGCCAGGATATGCAACACCATCGGAAGCCTCTTCACCATAACCGGAGACTACGAAGCCGCAGGGAAATACCTTGAAAAGGGTTCGAAGCTTGCCCGTGAGGTAAGCAGCCAGACCGCCCTCCGGGAGAATCACATCTGCCTTTCCAATCTCTACAGTGCCACGGATAATTTCGAACTTGCCCTGGCCCACCACCGGGAGTTCCACAGACTGGACAGGCAGATACTGAACTCCACCAGGATAGCCAGCATGGAGGCACAGCTGGAGCTGATGAACGGGGAACTATACGCAGCCAACAGGAAGCTGGAGGAGGCCAACTCGAAGCTGAGCACTCTCTCCATAACCGACGGCCTGACCGGAATAAGCAACAGAAGAAGGTTCGACGAGTTCCTGGGGTCGGAATGGAACAGGTGCAAGAGGAGATCCGCGCCGATTTCCCTGGTAATGATAGACATAGACTTCTTCAAGCTCTACAACGACACCCGGGGCCACACCGCCGGTGACAGTTGTCTGAGGACCATCGCCGGGACCCTGAGGAAGGCGGCGAACCGCACCACCGACCTCGTGGCCCGGTACGGTGGTGAGGAGTTCGCCGCGGTTCTGTCGGAAAGCGATTCACAGGGGGCGGTGAAGGTTGCCAGAAAGGCCAGGAGCGGTGTGGAGGACCTGTGCATACCCCACGAATCCTCCCCGGTGTTGCCTGTTGTCACCGTGAGCATCGGAATAGCCACAATGATTCCCGGACCCGGTGATGACCCCGGCGAACTGGTTAAAAGGGCGGACAAGGCCCTTTACTACTCCAAGACCAGCGGCAGGAACCGAATAACCATGTACGACGGCTAGAACAGGGAAACGGCCTCTTCGGGGTCTGTTCATTTTTCACTTCCGCTGATATGTTCTGGCAAATGAATCCTCAGTAATAACAGAAGAAAGGAAAGCTTTCATGGATCTTTCCACCGTGTATATGAGCATGAAGCTCCGAAACCCCGTAATAGTGGGCAGCTGCGGCCTCACCGGAACGGTAGACAGGCTGAAGGCGTGTGCCGACGCCGGGGCAGGGGCCATTGTGCTCAAGTCCATTTTCGAGGAACAGATAGAAAGCGAACTGGGACACATGGTCAGCGACAGCTGGTATCCCGAGGCCGCCGACTACATAGGCAACTACGGCATGCAGAATGCCCTGGGCAGCTATCTGAAGCTCCTTGAAGGGGCAAGGAAGGCCACGGACATTCCGGTGATCCCCAGCATCCACTGCTTCGGAACGGGAAAGTGGACCGAATGGGCATCACAGCTGGAAAGGGCGGGAGCCTCGGCCATCGAGCTGAACGCCTTCATCCTGCCCTCTGATCCCAGGCGAACCGGCCGGGAGAACGAAAACATCATCCTTGACATCGTCGGCGACATAAAGTCCAGGGTGACGGTGCCGGTGGCGGTGAAAATAGGTTCCCACTTCTCCAGCATCTCCGGCTTCGTAAGGGAACTGGACGAGATCGGAACCGACGGGGTGGTGATCTTCAACCGTTTCTTTGATATCGACTTTGACATTGACAAGCTGAAGGTCATCGACGGCGGTCAGTTCTCATCCCCCGGGGAAACCCTGGGGGTCCTCAGGTGGGTAAGCCTCCTCAGCCCGATGACCTCCTGCGACATCTGTGCCACAACGGGGATCAGTAATGGAGCCGATATGGTGAAGCATCTCCTGGCCGGGGCGAACGCGGTGCAGGTGGCCTCAACCCTTTACAAGAACGGAACCGGCGTCATTTCCCGTATGCACGGTTTCCTGGCGGACTGGATGCGCAGCCATAACTACAGCTCCATAGAGGATTTCCGTGGAGAGCTGAGCAGTTCTAAAAGCGGTAATCCAGCTGAGCACCGCAGGGTGCAGTTCATGAGGGCTTCTGTAAAGGCCTAGCCCCCCCGGCGGCAACCAGCCAGCTCCCGGCCCCGGCAAGCAGAAGGCCCGCTGCGAAGTGGAGGGACACCCCTTCACCCAGGAGCGCCACCGCCAGAAGGGTGGTCACCGCCGGCTTAAGAAGGAATATGGTGGAGGCGTTCCCCGCCCCCATCTTCCTTATGGTTCCCATGAAGGTCATGTAGCCGATGCCGCTGACACCGATGCCCATGAAGAGGAACACCGGCAGTTCTCGAAAAAGGGGCTGCGGACTCAGACTGACCCCCCTGAGGAGAAGCCAACCGGAAAGGGCAGCGGTGCCGAACAGGAAGGAAAGGGTATTGATCACCAGGGGGTCCAGCTTCAGAGAGGCCCTTCGCCCTATGATCATGTACAGGGCGAAGGTGATTGATGCCAGTAGTGCGTATATGGTGCCGGAATCCACACTCATCCTGTGAAGTCCCGTAACGAGGACCAGTCCCCCCACACCGAGAAGAAGGCCCAGTATCCTCTTTCCGCTGAGTTTCTCCCAGCCCATAAGTGAAGCGGCAACAACAACGAAAACAGGGTTCGAACAGAAAATGGTGGCCGCCCGGGACGCGGTTGTGTGCTTCACAGCCAGCTGAAGCAGGGACATGCTGAGAAACGTGTTCAGCACTCCCATGAGGGCCAGCGGGGCAACTGATCTCCACTTCATCCCCAGAGGCCTTCTTTTAAGAAGGAGTACCGTCCCGAGAACGGCGGCCCCGGAGAGGAACCTCCACAGCGTGAGCACCAGGGGATCCACGGAGCCCATCAGGGGCTTGCTGGCCACCTCCATCCCGGCGAAGAGAAGAAGGGTGGCAATATAGTTCAGAACACCCAAAGGGCCGCCGCCTGAAAACCTATCTGCACTCCGCCACTATCTCGATGAAGCTCTCCGCCCTGAGGCTGGCGCCGCCCACCAGGGCTCCGTTAACATCGGTCCCTGCCATTGTAGCCTCGGCGTTATTCGGCTTGACGCTGCCCCCGTATATTATTCGCAGGTCCCTGGCGAAGTCGTTGCCCTCGAGGTTCGCCACCCAGCCCCGGATCAGTGAATGAACCCTCTGGGCTTCCTCGGGGGTTGCTGTCTTTCCGGTACCTATGGCCCATACCGGCTCATAGGCGATGACCAGGTTGAAGGGAGTGGCCTCGTCGTGGCCGCCCAGGGCAGCCTCGATCTGACCCCTTACCACTTCCTCGGTCCTTCCGGCTTCCCGCTCCTCCAGCAGCTCACCCACGCATAGAACGCAGTAGAGTCCGGACCTGAGACCGGCTATCAGCTTCCTGCGCACTATTTCGTCGGTTTCACCGAGTATGTGCCTTCTTTCACTGTGTCCGGCCAGGAACCACTTGCATCCGGCCTCCAGAAGCATTTCCGAGCTTATCTCACCGGTAAAGGCTCCCCTTTCCTCCCAGAACAGGTCTTGGGCGCCCAGATCCACCCCGGCCTTGTCCGCCAGGTTCGAGAAGGAACGGAGAAGGGTGAAGGGGGGAACACCACCACATCGGCGCCGAAGTAGTTGACGTTCCCCTCGTCAAGGGCGGTGAGATAGTCCATTCCCATCTCGTATGTGCCGTTCATCTTCCAGTTGGCGCCTATGAAGGGTTTCACACCGTCTATTTTCAGGTGTTCCAGTGCCGGGAGTTCCTCACCCTGAAGAAGCTTCAGGGAGGCTCCCCCCCCGGTGCTTACATGGGTTATCTGCTCCGCCACACCGGCTTCCCTCACCGCCCTCATGCTGTCGCCTCCGCCTACCACGCGTCGGCGCCGAAACTGGTGGCGTCGGCCATGAAGGCTGCCAGCTTCCTGGTTCCAACATCGAAGGGGGGAACCTCAAAGAGTCCCATTGGGCCGTTCCATACGATGGTCTTGCTGTCCATCATGGTCCGCCGGAAGAGATCGATGGTTTCCGGTCCGATATCGAAACCCGCCATGTCCGCCGGAAGATTGTCGTACCGGTAGGCACCGGCCTGGGAGCCCTCCTCCCTGGACGGGGCACAGATTATGTCCCGGGGAAGCAGAAGGTTCACTCCCCTCTCCTCTGCGGCTTTGATGATATCCTTCGCGGTCTGTATGCGGTCTTCCTCCACAATGCTTTTTCCGGTTTCCAGCCCCATGGCGCGGAAGAAGGTAAAGGCCATTGCACCGCCCACTATCAGGTTGTCCAGCTTGGGAAGGACATTCTCGATAAGGGCGACCTTATCGCTGATCTTAACGCCTCCCAGGATCACGGTGTAGGGTTTCCTGGGGTGTTTGATTATCTCGCCGAAAACCCTCAACTCCTGCTCCACCAGGAAGCCTACGTATCCTCCGCCCAGTATTCCCGGAATTCCAACCATTGAGGCGTGCTCACGGTGACTGGTTCCAAAGGCGTCATTCACGTAGATGTCCGCCAGGGCCGCAAGTTTCCTTGAGAAATCGGGATCGTTGGAGGTTTCCTCGGGATGGAACCTCAGGTTCTCAAGAACGAGCATCTCCCCCGGGGCCAGGCCTGCGGCCATGGCCTCCACCCTTTTTCCTATGCAGTCGTGGGCGAAGAGGATCCTGGTTTCCTTAAGTATTTCCCTGAGCTTCTCCGCCACGGGCTTCATGCTGAAACGGGGATCCATTTTCCCTCCGGGTCTTCCCAGATGGGAGGCGAGGATCACTGGAGAACCCTGTTCCGTGAGGTGTCTGATGGTCCTGAGGACGGACCTTATCCGGGTGTCGTCAAGTATTTTGCCACCCTCGATGGGTACATTGAGGTCCGCCCGGAGGAAGATCCTTTTCCCTCCGGTCTTCAGGTCTCTTATTGAGGGGTACTGCATCTCAGAATCCCTTTTTGGCCATCTTGACCAGCATGTCCACCATTCTCGCGGAGTATCCCAGCTCGTTGTCATACCAGGAAAGGACCTTGAGCATCCTGCTGCCCATCATTCTGGTCACATCGCCGTCAAAGACGCTGCTGTGGGGGTTGCCCACCACATCGGAGGAAACTATGGGCTCTTCGGAATACTGAAGCACGCCCTTGAGGGTTGTTTCAGCGGCCTGCTTCATGGCGGCGTTCACCCCTTCGGCGGTGGCGTCGGTCTTCAGTGTGCAGACCAGGTCAACCAGTGAGCCGTCGGGTACCGGGACCCTTACGGCCATGCCGTCGAGTTTGCCCTTCAGCTCCGGGATCACCAGGGAAACCGCAGCGGCGGCGCCGGTGGTGGTGGGTATCACATTCACAGCGGCGGCCCGGGCCCTGCGCATGTCGGAATGGGGAAGGTCGAGTATCCTCTGGTCGTTGGTGTAGGCGTGGATGGTGGTCATTATTCCCAACTCTATGCCGAAGGTGTCGTGAAGCACCCTGGCAACCGGAGCCAGGCAGTTCGTGGTGCAGCTGGCGGTGCTTACGACATGGTGCCGCTCGGGATCGTAGAGGTCACAGTTCACACCGTAGACAACGGTGATGTCAGCCCCGGGGGAACCCTTGGCAGGGGCGCTTATCAGCACTTTCTTTGCCCCGGCCTGAATGTGAAGGGCGGCCTTTTCCCTGGTCCTGAAGAACCCGGTGGACTCAACCACCATGTCAACGCCCATTTCCTTCCATGGAGCTTCGCCGGTTCGGGCTGGCTGAGTACCCTGAAGGAGTCTCCCCCGGCCTTTATGCTGTCGCCCTCAACGGCCACTTCACCGGGGAATCTGCCGTGGACGGAATCGTACTTCAGAAGATGAGCAAGCATCTTCGGGTCGGTGAGGTCGTTCACCGCCACTACGTCAATCTCGTCGTGCTTCAGGGATTCTCTGTAAACCAGTCGTCCGATTCGACCAAATCCGTTTATTGCTATCTTAACAGACATTATTAACCTCCTATCAGCCGAAGAATAGTTCCGCTGTTTCTATGTCAGATTCCGGAACGGTCTTCAGTGTTCCCACAGCCTCGGAAAGGTCCGCGGCAACAACTTCCGTTCCCCTTAGAGCAGCCATTTTTCCGTTCTCCCCGGATTCGGCGATCTCCACTGCCCTCACCCCCAGCCTTGTTCCCAGGACACGGTCGAATGCCGAGGGACTGCCTCCCCGCTGAACGTGACCCAGGACCACGTGGCGTGTTTCAAGGCCGGTCCTGTCCTGAATTTCGTTCTTCAGGACCTCGCCGATACCTATCCCCGTACCGAGCTGAACATGGCCAAAGGCATCGGTTTCCGCCGAGTGGTAGACATGCCTGGCAAGCCCGGGGTCGATGGCCCCTCGGCCACCGCCACAATTGCGTATCTTCTTCCCTGCTCATATCTTTTACGGAGAGCGTCGCAGAGCTTGTTGGTATCGAACTCCTTCTCCGGTGTCAGTATGAAATGAGCCCCGCCTGCAATTCCTCCATGGAGGGCCATCCAGCCGGCGTGGCGGCCCATGATCTCAACCACCATCACCCGTTCATGGCTTTTCGCGGTGGTTTTCAGTTTGTCAAGGGAATCCATCACATAGTTAATGGCGGAATCGAAACCGAAGGTGAAATCCGTTGCTGAAAGGTCGTTATCTATGGTCTTGGGCACGCCGACCACGGAAACGCCCATTTCCGCCAGTGTCACCGCCACCCCAAGGGTGTCTTCTCCTCCCACGGCAATGAGAACGTCGATCTCGTTCTTCTCCATGGTCTCCCTGATCCGCTGGAATCCGTTCTCCACCTTCCGGGGGTTGGTGCGGGATGAGAACAGTATGGTCCCGCCCTGGGTGTGAATGTCCAGAACGCTGTCGCGGTCCAGGCTCACCGAGGTGTCTTCGATGGCGCCCTTCCAGCCCCTTAGAAAACCGGTCACCCTGTGACCCGCCGGCCTCGGCCTTCACCACCACTCCACGAATAACGGCATTGAGTCCCGGGGCGTCGCCTCCGCCTGTCAGTATTCCTAAATGCACTTGTTACCTCCTGATCTTTTCCTGAAATCGGCAGGGTGATTCCCCCGCGGCAGAAATAATTCCGGCAAACCTGTCGAACTCTTCCAGGGACAGGGACTGTCCGCCGTCGGAAAGGGCTTTGTCCGGGTCGGGGTGAACCTCTATCATCAGGCCGTCGGCCCCGGCGCCCAGCGCCGCCAGTGACAGGGGAAGGATCAGGTCCCTCCGCCCGGCTGCGTGGCAGGGGTCTGCGATAACCGGAAGCCCGATGGAATCCCTGGCCAGGGGAATGGCGGATATGTCAAGGGTGGCCCTTGTCCAGGTTTCGAAGGTCCTTATGCCCCTTTCACAGAGAACGATGTGCTCGTTTCCCTCCTTAAGGATGTACTCCGCAGCCAGAAGCCACTCCTCCACGGTGGCCATGAAACCCCGCTTCAAAAGCACCGGCATGCCGCTTCGCCCTATCTCGCTCAGGAGTATGAAGTTGTGCATGTTCCTGGCGCCGACCTGAAGCATGTCCACATACTCGGCGGCGGTCTCTATCTGCTCAGGGGACATCACCTCGGTAACCACGGGAATACCGAATTCGTCCCCGGCTTTCCTGAGTATGCGAAGGGCCTCCTCGCCGAGTCCCTGGAACGAATAGGGGCTGGTCCGGGGTTTCCAGGAGCCGCCCCTGAGGACACCGGCGCCGCTCTTCGCCACTGTTTCCGCTGTCCTGAGGACCATTTCCTCGTTCTCAACGGAACATGGGCCGGCGATCAGCACCGGACCCGGGCCGCCGAAAACGGCGTTCCCCACTATCACGTGTCTGATAGGCATGCTAACCCCTTCCCAGACTGTTCACGATGTATCTGATAACCTCGCGGACAATGCTGTCGGAGAGGGGGCCGGGGTTATGCCCCATGGCATTCTTGACCTGCTCCTCGACCCAGTTCGGGTTGAAACGGGAATCGATTTTTTCCATCAGATCCGCTCTCGCATTCAGTAGTTTAACCAGATCGACATCGAGCCGAAGAAGCTCGGATCTGTAGTCCGGTTCTACGTCCTCCCGGCCTATCTTGGCCCTGTCAAGCTTGCCTGAGACAGTCCTCGGGAGGCCCAGAACGAAATTGTACTTCCTTGGCATCTTGAAGTCTTCAAGGATGTTCATCAGAAAGCTGCGGAGGTCCGGAACGGAGAGTTCCTCGCCGCCCCGGAGCACGATGTATGCCACCGGAGCCTCTCCCCTGCCGGGGATGTCCTCTCCCACAACGCAAACATCCCTTACCGCCGGGTGCTTCAGTATGGCAAGCTCCACCTCGCTGGGATACACCTTCAGCCCCGAGGCCTTTATCAGCCCTCCACGCCTTCCGGTGAAGTAGAGCCTGTGGCCTTTCCTTGTGAAGATGTCACCGGTACGGTACCAGCCATCTATGAGTACCTCGGATGAATCGGATCTCTCGCCGAGGTAGCGGTTCACTATGCCCTCGCCGGCTATCCAGAGTTCACCCCTGCCGTCCTTCTCCACCACTCCGTTGTCCCCGCGGAGCTGTATGTCGTAGCCGCTGACCACCCTTGAGAATCCGGCGATCCCCGGTTCGCCCACAAGGACCACCCCGGAGGTTTCCGTGCTTCCCCATACCGGGGTTACATCCTTTCCCGTTCGGTCCCGGAATGAACCCAGGAACCGGTCGGTAACCCTCATGCCACCGGCTTCGATTATCCTCAGAGAGGAAACGTCGGCATCCTCCCGGGACACCAGTCGGCTCATGGCGTCGAGCTGGGGCGGAAGCCCCATGAGGAAGGTAACGGCATGGTCCCTTATCATTTTCAGGTGTTCCCGGGGGTAGACCGAGGGCTCAAGGACCGTGGTGGCCCCGAGGTAAAGCCCCCTGAGGAATATCTCGTGGGGGTGTCCGATTACACCGAAAAGGGACATGAGCACATCGGAATCGGTAAGGCCGAGGGTTTCGCATACCGCGGCGGTGTTGACCATGAGTTCCCTGTGGGTGCTCACGGCCACCTTCGGAAGACCGGTGGAGCCGCTTGTGACATTCATGTAGAAGTCGTCAAATACCCCAACCGTAGGGGTTCCCCGGGCTGAAAGTGCAGGGGATGTGATGTCGTTCCTGGAGAAGGGAAGGATAGTTCCCGCCTTCCATCCCTCGACGTCCATTCCCTCCCAGCAGAGGATGAATTTCTTGTTCCACCTGGTGAAGACCATCTCCCTGTCCTCGGAGAGCCAGCTGGGATTCAGGCCGAGAAACCTGCCCCCCACCCGGGATATGGCGGTGAAGGCAACCGGCAGGCTGCATTCCCTGCCCACCTGAACGCCGACAAGGGTGTCCTTTTCCACACCGGCACTGAGAAGCCGTCCGGCCAGATGCTCCGATGCCCGGTGCCACTGGGCGAAGGTAAGGGAACTCCGGCCATCCAGGATGGCGGTTCTGTCAGGTCTTTCCATGGCCCACTTCTCCAGCAGGCCATGGATGGTCATGCTCTCTCTAATCAACCTTTTTGCCGCACTCAGGGCAGAACTTGCTGCCCCCGGGAACATCGGCGCCGCACTCACACTTCTTTCCGGCTCCCGCCCTGGCTCCGCACTCCGGGCAGAACTTGCTGCCCGGGGGTATTGAACTTCCGCAGGCGGCGCAGGACACCGCAAGGGGTTTTCCGCACTCGGGGCAGAACTTGCCGTCCTTGACTGTCTTTCCGCAGGAGGGACAGGTTACACCGGAAGGAGCCGGGGCAGCCTGGCCACCTCCGCCCCCTCCGCCTCCGGAGGGCTGATTCATGGCCTGGCCCATCTGGTTGGCCATGGCCATTCCCATGCCCAGTCCGGCACCCATTCCAACACCGGCGCCGGCGGCTCCTCCGCCCCCTGCGGTTGCGGCGTCGCCCATTGCGGTGGCTGTCTTGAAGCGCATGTATTCGTTCATGTCCCCCAGGGCCCCCATGGCGCTTCTCTCGTCGATGCGCTTCTGGACCTCCTCAGGGGGGTGATGGCGCTTATGTAGAAGTCCACCATCTGTATTCCGTATTTGCTGAAGTCGTCGGCAAAACGGCTCTTGGCCAGGGTTCCAAGTTCATCGTAGTAGGCGGCCAGGTCGAAAATGGTCTCAAGTGTCTCGCCCAGCAGGTCCGCAAGCCTGCTTATTATCATGTTCTTCAGGAAGCTCTCGATGGAGTCGGTGGAATACCTGCCCTCGGTTCCAACGATCTTGTTAACGAAAAGCTGGCTGTCCACCACCTTCATGGAGAAGTTTCCGAAGGCCCGGAGCCTCACCATGGAGAGCTCCTTGTCACGGAAGATGATGGGCTCCTTGGTTCCCCACTTCATGTCGGTGAAGGTCTTTTTGTTCACATAGTAAACCTCGCACCTGAAGGGCGTGCCCTCTCCGGAGAAGGCCATGTCCACAAGGCCGGCGAGGAGCGGGATGTTCTGTGTGGTGAGTGTGTGTCTTCCCGGTCCCAGCACATCCATTGCCTTGCCGTCGCGGTAGAACACCGCCTCCTGGTTCTCACGTACCACGCACTGGCTTCCCAGACGGAACTCCCCGGAACCCTGCTCGGGTATCCTGTGGGCCATGGATTTTCCGGTACTGTCAAGGAACTCGATTATTTCAGGCCGCTTGAACATGTCTCACCCTCCCTAATCGATCGGTGTATTGTTCTGAAGGTCGATCATGAGCGCACTGCGACCCTCGAGTTTGTGAATGAATTCGTCGAGGCCTGAAATGGCCACATCCAGGGCTTCGCTGATGCCGGTTCCCGATTCCACCGCGGCCCCCACCGCCCTGAAGTCTGTTTCCAGCTTCTCGGTGTCTTCGGTGAGGGAGCAGTCGAACTGGTAGAGCTTGTCCAGCTCGTTCTCCTGAACCTTGTGCATGTCGAACCAGCCCCTGTATCCCCTGGAGGCGAAACGAACCATGTCCGCCGCCTTTTCCAGCTTCTTGGTGAGCCTGTCGAAACCTCCAGCGGCGGTGAGGGCCCCGGGGCCCTTCAGGTTCGCAAGACCGCTTGTGGCAAGGGCGTTAAGCCTTCCAGCCTCTTTGCCAGCATGGAGCGGAAAAGGGCGTCGTTGTCCCTTCTTTCCTCCTTGGCCTTGTAGCCCTTGTATCCCGGAATAATCCTTATGGCCTTTTCCAGGAAATTGAGCTGTCTTCCTTCGCTCATTTTACCCTCCCAGGATGATTGTTCTGTCAGCTGCAACCATGAATATCATACCTATGTACTAAGCCTCTTCGCGTCAATAACGCACTACCTTACGGCATTAATGTTCCTGGCGTGACCGGCGGCGGTGGTGGCGAAAAGGTGTTCCCCGGAACCATCTCCCCTGCTTACGAAGAAAAGATAGCCTTCGGTGGTGTCCGGTTCGGCAACCGCCATCAGTGACGCGGTCCCCGGGGAGCATATGGGCCCCGGGGGCAGACCGTTGTTCCTGTATGTGTTGTAGGGGCTCTCTATCTCCAGATCACTGAAAAGCAGCTGCTCCCGTACCTCGCCCAGGGCGTACTGAACCGTGGCGCAGCTCTCCAGGCGCATTCCCCTTCTAAGTCTGTTGATGAAAACACCGGCAACAAGGTCCCTTTCACCGTCCGAGGCCGCCTCCCTTTCAACGATGGAGGCCAGTATAACGCCCTGGAACGGGGTCAGTCCAACCGCTTCGCACCGGGCTTTCCACCCGGCGTCCATCACTCCCTGGCCGGTGGCCACGATCCTGTTCACCACCTGCCATGACCTGAGTGTGTCGGCGAATTCGTATGTCTCCGGGAAAGATAGCCCTCGAAGCAGGGTATGTTCATGGCGCTGAGGAACTCGTTGTCACGGGAGAGGGACTCGAGCTCCTCCGGCGGGAAGCCCATGGCGCTGGAGAGCAGTTCCAGGCTCTCCTCCTGTCGAAGACCCGGGGGAAGTGTAACCCAGACCGTGGGCACAGGGATCACATCCCCCCTTGTGAACATGGTAAGCATTGTGTCTATGGCCATGGTGTCCGACAGGGCGTACCTCCCCGCCTGGAGCGACTGGCCGTTGAAGAACCGTCTGTAGCGCAGAAGGACCATCCAGCGGCTTCTGACCAGCCCGCTGTCCTCCAGGGCAGCGGCGGTGGTCCGGACTCCCCAGCCCCTTTCAAGGGCCAACTCGATGTTCCTGCCGGTGCCCGGGGGGCTTTCCAGCTTCCTGTACAGGAGCAGCGCCGCCAGGATCACAGCCAGGATCACAGCAAGGAACCGCAAAAGGATCTTGGATCTTTTCATAATATGTTCAGGTACCTTTTCAGTATTTCGCAGGCGGCCAGGGAATCCACATGACCCTTCCTGTCCTTCCTGCCGGTAAGACGCACAGCCTCCCTCGACGAGCGGGCCTCGTTCACCAGGTGAAGGGCAAAACCCATCTCCTTTATCCTTTCTGCGAGAACCTCCACCTCGCTGCTCAGCTCGGTGGGTTTTCCAAGGGCCGACAGGGGGTGCCCCAGAACCACCTCCACCTCTCCGTATCTTTTCCTCAGTTCATCCAGCCTGTTCAGTATGTCCTTCCATGTTCCCCGGACTGGCTCCGAGGGAAGGACAACGCCCTGGATATGCACCGCAATACCGGTTCTCCTCCTGCCGTAGTCCACTGCGAGAAGCACCATCAGAACACCCTTCGCCTGAGGTCCGCCATCCCGGCCCTGTACATCAGGAAACTCACAATGGCTCCAACGGGCATCATCAGGAACACGATGGAGTCCCGTACCGGCCCGGCCAGCATGGCCTCGGTGAAATTGTCGGTCATGTAGCGCCTGGTCACAACGGAAAGGACGGTTACCACAAAAAGCACGAAGGCAACCGAAGCGAAGGCGGTAATGATCCCCCCTGACCGCTGGAAACGCTCACAGCACTCCCTTCGCCGCTTTTCAGGAAAATGCAGCCCATTGTGATGTTGATGGTGGACAATACGAATGCGGTGATGAAAATGCAGGCCACGGACTCTATCTGAAGCAGGGCTCCGGCACCGATGCTTCTGGTGGAAAGCCAGGCAAGAACGCTGGCGGGAAACACCGATAGCAGCAGGGTCTGCGTCCACTTTGAGCGGTAGAAGAGCTCCCTGCCCCGTGGCAGCTGTATCATGGCGTGAAGACCCGGGGCCTCCATGCTGGGTGCTGGAAAGGCGAACCTCACCATCATGGTTGCCACCACGAAGGCGCTGAAGGAGATGTTGATGAATATACCAACGGCAAGCCAGTAGGGATTGCCGAAGTCGATGGGGAATCTGTTCAGGTTGATGACATAGATCGCGAACATCCCTGCCAGAAGCCCCAGCTGGCTCCACTGGACCGGGTCCCTGAGGAACAGGAGCACATCCTTCTGAAAAATTGTGGAAGCCCGGCCCCCGTCCCTGAAGAAAAGGGATGACTGGTAACGAACGGAAACCTCGGCGGAGCGGTTCCAGGCCTTGAGATACTTTCCAGAGGCAAGGAAAAGCGCCGCCAGAACCAGAAGCATGGCCTGGCAGGCAAGCAGAAGACCGGAAACCAGGCTGCCCCCACCATGGCCCGGAGGAAAAGCGAATGGGGCCAGTATCCGGTGTTCTGGCTGGGCAGGCCGGAAACGAACTCCTGCAGTCCCCCCAGCTGCATCCCCGGGGCCTCTTCAATTACGAGATCGGTGCTGGTGCCGCTGGCAAAGAAAAAGAGGGCTCCGCTTCCAGCGATCAGGGCGATCCCCCCGAAGAGCTTCCAGCCGTTCATCCCCCCCAGCCGCCCGAGGAGCACCGTTACCACTGTTCCCAGGGCGGTCCAGCACAGAAGCATCAGGGGATAAAGGAGAAAGCCCAGGGTAAGGTGTACCTCGCTGAAGGCCAGACCACGGGCGAAGGCCAGAAGGATGGGATAGCCCATTAGAAGCATTGTCCAGCCGGCATTGAACCAGCTTTCCAGCACCGCGGAAACCGCCATGGAGGAGTGGTTGGCCGAGGAGGCGAAGAGAAGGGTCGTCCGGGGAGAACGGTAAAGGGAGGAGTTCCCGGTGATCAGCGAGGAAACCCCCACGAACACACCGAAGGCAAGGAGGGCCATACCGAACAGCCGGGAGGCCAGGGCGGTGCCGAAACCGTAGAGTTCAGCATCGAGGGAGGCCAGGTAACGAAAAAGCCCCCGGAACATGTGGTAGAAGCCGAAGGCCATCACCCCCATGGTTATGACTCCGGCAATGAGCTTCAGACGGTTGTTCTCCCACTCCTCCGCCAGACCCCCGGCGAAGGAGCGGAGCTGCATTAAAAGAAGGATTCGCAGATGGCTGAACATACCCGAAGATACTACCGGTGAGGTCCCGGTAAACAGATGCCCCTATTCCGTAAGTGCCCTCACTATCTCACCGAAAAAGATCACATGGTAATCCTTTTCCGGGTAGGCGGAGGCTCCGGCGTCGGTTATGAAGCCGGAGGGGTCCATGGGCTGGCGGTATATCTTCCTGCACTCCAGGATGAGGGAAGCCTCGTTGTAGGCCGGAGAAAGCACCTTTTCCGACGGTCTCAGGGTCAGCCGGGTCTCCGACAGCTTGTCGCGGTCCTTTCCGGATACCGTTCCCAGGTGTTTCAGGGCATCCCTGTACTCCGGGGGAAATCCGCACAGGGTGAAGCAGCTTGAATTCTCAATGTATTTCAGTGTGTGCCTCTGGGGCCTTACCACCACCTGAACGAAGGGACGGTTCCACATGCAGCCAATGCTTCCCCAGGCCACTGTCATCATGTTGCAGTCATCCATGGTGCCCGATGTAAGCAGAAGCCACTGGTCCTTCCAGAGGTCCATAGGCTTTAGAACGAGGTTACCCGGGGAGATGGTTCTCATATTCATTTCCTCCCTATACTCTGAAGAGTATCCTTTCGTCGTTGAACATTTTCAGTGTGATGAAGACCAGCACCGCCGCGGCAAGCAGGCTGCTTCCCGCGGAGAAGAACACGTTTTCCCAGAGCACTCCGCCGGTGAAGATGTCCTTCAGGGCAACCAGGGAATTGAACACCGGCGCTGTCCGCATCCAGCCCGGAGGGGTTTCCGCGGACTGCATGGTGGTGAGGCCCATGACCATCACAGCCACATAGACGGGCATTATCATTCCCTGACCCTCCTTGAGGTTCCTGGCCCAGGTGGACACAAGCAGAACGATGCTGGATATGAGGACAGCAAGGGGCAGAACGATCACGCCGAACTGCAGGATGTCGGCGGTTCCCATGGTATATCCGGAAACGGTCTTCCCCCCTCGCTCATCATTCAAGGAGGTATCCCGAAGCTATCTTAAGACCGATGACGGAACTCACGGCCCCTACTATGGCGGCGATCATCACCGAGATCATCTTGCCGAGAACGATGGAAAGCCTTCCCACCTGGTTCACCAGAAGAACGGCAAGGGTTCCCCTCTCCTTTTCTCCGGCGACGGTGTCCAGCCCCACCTTCATGGCGTTGGCGAAGAGGTAGATCACTATGAAGAAGGGAACCATTACGCCGATTATCTTTCCCATCAGGCTGCCCTCGGCGGCCAGGTCGTAGTTCTCCGGAGGCATCCCGCTGTTCACGGTTACCGCGGAGAGTATGCCCGGTGGAAGCCCGGCCCCGGCCACCCTCAGGCTTACAAGTGAATCGTCCAGGGCCTGAAGGATGGCTGTAATGTTGCCGAGGGCGTGCCGGGAATAGTCCCCGGTTGAATTGTGGTAGGCGGAGATGTCGAAGGAAGGATAATCCCAGTCGGGGTCATCCATGGCCGGAGGAAACACCAGAAGAAGCTCCATCTCCTTTTCGGAAACGAGCTGCCTCATGGAATCAAGGCTGGACACGCCGGCGGGAATGAGCTCGGCGTTCATGGATCCGAGGGCAGCCAGGATCACACCGGCTCCCTCCCGTGAACTCTCCGGTACATGGATGGCTATACTTGGTCTGTAGGCGGCGATATCGGCATCCCTGGACCTGTCGGCCCGGCCCATGAAGGAGTACATGAGGGGAAGCATTCCCAGGGGAAGCACCACCAGCATGAAAAGAAGCTTCCTGTCGGTGAATATCCTGCGAAGCTCCTTTTTCAGAATTATGAAGCTGTCATTCAGCATTTTCACCCTCCCCGGGAAGGACATGGCTGAAGAAGAGATCCTCCAGGTTGTCCATACCGCTTCCTCGAAGCACTTCCTCCAGGGTTCCCTCTTCCTTCAGGCGACCCTTTACCAGTATGCCGAACCTGTCACAGAGCTTCTCAGCGATGGTCATGATGTGGGTGGAAATTATCACGGTCTTTCCCCGCCGGGCGCACTTAACGAGGAAGTCGGTGACAGCCTTGGAAGTGACCACATCAAGGCCGTTGGTGGGTTCGTCGAAAATGATCACCCCGGGGTCGTGTACCAGGCTTATGGCAACGGCGGTCTTCTGCTTCATTCCCGTGGACAGGTCATCTATTCGCCGGTGGGCGAAGTCCTCCATCTTCAGTTCCCGGAGGAGGGTCTGCTTTCTGGACCTTATCAGGGATCCCTCCATTTTGTTCAGCTGCCCGAACCAGTCTATCATGTAGTCAGGTGTGAAGTAGCCGTCCAGCTTCATGTCAGATGTGAGGAAGCCGATCATGGACCGGAATTCCCTCTGGTGCTCAAGGACGTTGTATTCGTCTATCCATACATTGCCTGAGGTGGGCTTAATGAGAGTGGAAAGGCATCTCAGGGTGGTGGTCTTTCCCGCCCCGTTGGGCCCCAGGAGGCCGTATATCTCACCGGGCAGGCACTGGAAGGAGAGTTCGCTGACAGCCCTGGTCTCCCCGGAGGAGGATCCCCGGCGGTTCCTGAAAACCTTTGTGAGCCGGTCAACCCTCAGCAACTTCCACCTGCCCTTCCTTGCCGGGTCCTTTCAAGGAAGGCGTTCATGCCTTCCCTTGTGGCAAGCTCCCCTTCCTCGGCCACGGGCATTTCCGGGAACCTTTTCATGAGGACCTTCGCAAAGATCCCTGTGCCGCTCCGGGAAAGGACTCCCCGGGAATGGAGCCTGGCGGTGCACCTGGAACAGGAGGGGGAGCCGGATTTCAGTATGAAACCGGCGATATCCATGTTCTCCAGCCTGTCAAGGAACCTGCCGGACCAGCAGGTGAGCAAATCGGTCATGTCCTCTCCGGTGCCCACGGTCCTGACCCTTACCCCTCCCGGTTCTGCGTAAAGGTCCATGGGTTCCCTGGGAACGGGAAGGCCGCAGCCCACCTCGGGACAGAACTTTACCAGCTCGGCCCTGATGTTCAGCTGGTCCATGATGAACTGGCTCAGGGCATGGCCGCCGTTGTACCTCACCTTCATGCCGGTGAGGCATCCGCTTATTCCGATCAGGGGAATTATGGCCGTATCTCCAGGCCGCTGAGTATGGTGTTCTCCGAGGGCTCGTCCACCTGTACCTCCAAAGGCCTTTGGTCGACGTTCTCGCAGCAGTGAATGCGGTACTTCACAAGCCTGTCCCGGTGAACCCTGTACCTTGTCAGGATACAGCAGTCCCCCCTGGAGGAGGACCTGTCAAGCATGGGATCGAAATGTCTTTCCCCGCCGTCGGCAAGCCTCAGAACATAGCTGTGCGAATCGGGGATCCCCGGCAGGGGCACGCCCCTGAAGGATGCCGAGGCCGGGGGACCCTCGGCCAGCACCGACCCGTCTGAAAGCTTCCATTCCCTTTCGGAGGTTTCAGGGCCTTCGCCCTGGCAGGTCACCCCGGGTGAGTCTTCGAAGCCCGCCGCCGGCGGCGGCTCAAGGGGCCCTTTCAGCTCACCCACGTCCCTGTCCGTGTCACCGCACCTGCTGCAGAACCAGAAAGCAAGTGAGCCGCTCTGGTAGAACCTCGCCGTCCAGAGGTGCCTGTCGCCTTCACAACCCATTGAAACAACCCCTTATCTGACCTTTGTAAACACCGTAAACAGTTTTCCAGGGCGTAATATACCCCAAACACCCGGGAAAGCAGCAACTTCCTTCGGAAGTCAGCCCGGGTGAGGACCTCTGCCCGGTTTTCCAAAGGAGGGAAACATTGCTATGTTACCCGGTGCAATGCCAGCAGGGAAAGGAAAAAATGATAACCAGTACCGACTGGATACAGGAACTTGGTCTCCTTCCCCATCCCGAGGGAGGCTACTACCGAGAGTTCTACCGCTCGGGGCATTCCCTCGAGGCGGAGGTCCTTCCTTCCGGTTACAAAGGCAGGCGCAGCCTTGGCTCCATTATCTATTATCTGCTGACCGGGAACGATTTCTCGGCATTTCACCGGCTCCCTGCTGACGAAACCTGGCACTTCCACTACGGTTCGGCCTTCCTTCTTCACCTCATAAGCCCGGGGGGCATATACAGCAAGGTCAGGCTGGGGATGGACGTACATGTTGGAGAGGTGCCCTGCCACACCATACCCGCGGGGTATTTCTTCGGGGCCGAGGTGGCCGAGGAGAATTCCTTCGCCCTTGCGTCATGCACTGTAATGCCGGGCTTTTCCTTCGAGGATCTAATAATGCCCGGGAGAGACCAGCTCATAGGCATCTTTCCGGATCTTTCCAATGAAATAATGCATCTCACCAGGGAAAAGCGATCATGAACAAATTTGAAGACGTGATCCTCGACGACGACAACTGCTTCGCCTGCGGCACCGGAAACCCCGTGGGACTCAGGCTGAAGTTCAGCATCGAACCGGATTCAGGCAGGGCGGAAGCCAGAACGGTGATAGCGGAACACTTCAACGGATGGTTCGGCGCGGTCCACGGCGGGATAATAACAACCCTGCTGGACGAAACAATGGTATACGCATGCACATCCATAGGATGGATGACCGTAACGGGCACCATCGAGGTGAAGTTCCACAGACCGGTCCCCACGGAGGAGCCCATAGTCATCACCGGAGAGGTGGAAGAGAACCGGGGAAGGTCCATAACCGCCAGGGGAAGGATCGAGCACAGCGGTGAGATCCTGGCCACCGCCAGGGCGGTAATGATCCCCATAAGGAACGATGAGAACGCCCTTGCCTCCATCAGGGACAGGCTCATTCAGTGAGAAGAGCCCTTCTGATACCCGGGATAGGCGGCACCGCCGACTGCTGGAACCCGCTATTCACAGGAAGGCTTCAGTCCTGTCTCACCGTTGATAAGGTGGAACTGCCCGGGGCCGGGGAAACCATAGGTCAGATGGCCGAAGGGCTATCCCTCTCACCGCCGCCGGATATCGTCATAGGCTTCTCCATCGGCGCCGCGGTGGTTCAGGAAATGCTGGTATCCCCCTCCTCCCGGGTTTCAATGGCTGTCCTGATGGCTCCCCCGGCGGGAAAACGTTTCCCCGGGCCGCCGAAGAGCGCCCACGATTTCTCCGACGGAAGGGGAAGGTGGTCCGCATCCATGCTGGAAATGATGTTCACCCCGGCCTGGCTGGCGGCCCATCCCGATGTCACCGAATTCTTTCCCCGGGTAAAGAGGTCCATTCCCGGGGATATCCTGAAGGTCCAGAGCCTGGCGATAAACAGTTGGAAGGGCCGCATTGAAGAACTTGCCCGGTTGAAGACGCCGGTGCTCATTCTGGCCGGTCGCCACGACATAATAACACCGGTGGTACATGCCAGGGCTCTCCACGAAACGATGCCCTGCTCCAGAATTACCGTCATGGAAACCGGCCATGGCTTTCCCTGGCAGTGTCCCGTTGAAACCGCGGACGCAATATTGGAGTTTGCCCGGTGAAAATACTAGGACAGATATCCGGAGGACTGGAGGAACTGGGTTCCAGGGAACTGGAAAAGCTGGGCGCCCTGTCAATAAGGCCGGTCTTCAGGGGGGTGTTCTTTGAAACGGACACCGCCGGCGCCATGAGGATAAACTACAACTCACGGCTTTTTGACAGGTTCCTGCTTCCAGTGGCCTCCTTCCCCTGCCACAACTCCGACCAGCTCTATTCCAAGGCCCTCAGGTTTCAGTGGGAGAACATATTCGGCATAAATTCCACATTCGCCATTTCCGCTGCTGTTTCCGGGGGAAAGATACGCCATTCAAGGTGGGCTGCCCTGAAGCTGAAGGATGCCATTGCGGATCACTTCAGGGAGATCTGCGGCAAAAGGCCATCGGTGGACAGGCACCTGGCCGACGTGAACATCGACCTCAGGGTGAGGGGAGCCGTGGCCGAGGTAAGGCTGGACCTTTCGGGAGGAGCCCTTCACAGAAGGGGTTACAGAAGGGAAACCATCAAGGCTCCAATGCGGGAGACCGTTGCCGCGGCGGCCCTTGAAATGACCGGATGGAACGGAGAGAAACCCCTGGTGGATCCCATGTGCGGTTCAGGCACCCTTCTATGCGAGGCCCTGATGAAGTACTGCAGGATCCCCGCCGGTTTCTACAGGGACAAATGGGGTTTCTATCGAATGGAGGGCTTTTCAAAGCTGGAATGGAAGAATGTGAAGGCCGAATCCGACAACGATATAATCTCCCTGCCCGAGGGACTGATCTCCGGCAGCGACATCTCACACCAGGCGGTTAACGCCGCCAGGGCAAACCTGGAGACCTTCCGACAGGGCGGCCTTGTGAAGGTCCGCCAGCAGGACTGGCACGATAACCCGGGCTATCGGTCAATGGTGATACTAACCAATCCGCCCCATGGAATAAGGCTAATGGAGGAAACCGCCGGGGCCCTGATCACCCAGTTCGGGGACTTCCTGAAACAGAGGTGCAGCGGTTCCGAGGCTTACATCTACCTGGGCGACACAGCCCTTCTGAAAAAGGTGGGGTTGAGGTCCACCTGGAGGAAGGAGCTGACCTCGGGGGGGCTGGACGGCAGACTGGCCAGGTACGACCTCTACTGATACTCCTCTATCACCTCTTCCATCAGTTCTGATATCCTCTTTGAAGAATAGGGCGTCACGGCGTCGGTTGCCGTGACCGCAGCCCAGGCCTTCCGGGCATTATCCATATCACTTCCGGCGGTTTCGAGAACTTCCTCCGGAGAGGGGAAGAACCTTGCCACTCCCTCGGCCTGGGCCGCCCGGGCAACCTTCGAGGCAACATATGAGAAAAGCCCGGTCTCATTCATGGAAGGGAGTATCCTTCCCGGTCCGATTATTCCCCTTACGGCGTAACCGGCGATGGCCCTCGCCGCGGACACCGCCATCCTGTCGGTTATGGAGGTGGCCCCGGTGAGCAGGACCCCCTTCAGTATTCCCGGAAAGCCAAGGGAATTGTTCACCTGGTTGGGGAAGTCTCCCCTGCCGGTGGCCACGATGGCCGCCCCGGCGTCCAGGGCCTCGGAGGGATAGATCTCGGGAACCGGGTTGGCGCAGGCGAAAACAATGGCCCCGTCGGCCATTTCCTGATCCAGGCGGGATGAACCACATCCGGTCCCGGTCTTGATGCGGCAATGAACACATCGGCTCCCAGGGCGGCTTCCCTTATCCCCTCTATCTTCTCAGGGTTGGTCTTCATGCACAGCTCTCTGTGCCATGACCAGTCATCCCCCTGGAACTCATCCAGCCTGCCGGAGTGAAGACCACCTCCGGAATTGAAGAGGATCATCTTCTCAGGGTCGGCACCGGCGGTTATCGCCAGTCTTGCCGCGGTGGAGTTCGAAGCCCCTGCGCCGAAGAAGACCATTCTGACCTCTTCCAGCTTCTTGCCTACTATTTTCAGGGAGTTGAAAAGCCCGGCAAGTACAACGCAGGCTGTTCCCTGGGCGTCGTCGTGCCATACCGGCACCGGACAGGAGCTCTGGAGTTCCCGGAGCACCCTGTAGCAGCCGGGCTGGGCGATGTCCTCCAGGTTTATCGCCCCGAATGAAGGGGCAATGGCGTTCACGGTATTTACGAACCTGTTCATGTCTCCCCGGATGTCCAGGCACAGGGGAACGGCGTCGAAACCACCCAGGAGTTTCATTATGAGGGCCTTCCCCTCCATCACCGCCATACCCCCCGGGGGGGTCACATCGCCGTCGCCCAGTACCCTGGTGGAATCGCTTACCACAGCCACGGTGCGTCCCCTGCAGGTGTGGGAAAAGGATACCTCGACATTGTCCCTTATGGCCCTGGAAACCGAGGAAACCCCCGGTGTGTACCAGGCCTCCAGCCAGCCGTGGTCCACCTGGTCCACAAGGGGAATGGTCATCATCTTGCCCCGGTAATGGCCGTGGGCGTCAAGGGAGAGGCGGTAAAGGAACTCCGTTGCCGCCTCGTCCCTGGTGTTCTCTGGAAGTCTTTCCCGCAGTTCTGCCAGGCCTGTGAAGGTGTCATTTCAATCCCCCGTGTTCTTTTCATAAATGTTCCCGCCATGAAGGTCCCAGGCCACGAATACCGGAAGCCGCTGAACCACCAGCAGGGATACCGCTTCGGGCCCCAGGTGGTCCCAGGCAATTACCCGCCTTGAAATGATCCGGGTGGCGCAGAGGGCGCCGGCTCCGCCCACCGCCGCCAGGTAAACGGCGCCGTATTCCGCAAAGAGCGCCCTGGTGGCCCGGTCCATGTCCCCCTTGCCAATGGCGGTCCTCATTCCCATTTCCAGCATTTTTTTTCGCGAAGGGCTCCATCCGTGAGGATGTGGTGGGCCCGCATGAGCCGCAGGGCCTGCCCGGGGGGGCCGGTGATGGGCCCATGTAGAAGACCGGGACCGACGAAAGGTCAAAGGGGGCGATGCCTGACTCGGTGATAAGCTGGTGGGCGGCGTCCCGGGCGCTGGCCACCACTCCCGAGATCATTATGAGCTCCCCGGCGGCGAGCTCACCCAGACAGGACATGTCCCCGGGAAATGTCAGACTTCGCATGAGGCCGCTCTGTGGGCATGGCACTCCACGCACACCGTTACCGGCAGTGATGCCATGTGGCAGGGCAGTTGGGCAATCCGGACCTCCAGCACAGTGGTTCCGCCGCCAAAGCCCTGGGGTCCTATTCCCAGGGCGTTAAGCCTGTCCCTCATTCTGTTCTCCAGGACCGCCAGGGCCGGTTCCTGATTCCCGGAGCCCGGCTCCCTGAAGAGGGCCTTCTTTGCCAGTATGCCGCTTGTTTCAAGTGTTCCCCCTATACCTATGCCCAGGAAGACCGGCGGGCAGGCCCTGGAGGCCCCTGCTTCAAGGCACCTTTCCGCCAGGCCCATGACCCCCTCTTCCCCGGAAAGGGGCGGAAGCATGGCGGAGCGGGACACATTTTCGCATCCCGCTCCCTTGGCCATGATGGATATCTTCAGCCCACTGCCCCGGACATGGTCGATATACAGCACCGCCGGGGAATTGCTCATGGTGTTGGCCCTTCCGGTGAGGGGAGGGAAGACCTGGGAGGGGCGAAGATACCATTGCGAACAGGCCCTTCGAACCCCTTCGTCAACGAATTCACTCAGTGGGCCGTTCTCAAGGCACACCAGATTGCCCAGCTCGATATGGACCACTGCGGTGCCGGTATCCTGGCATATGGGAAGGCCGGTCTCCCCGGCGCAGCGGAAGTTCTCCAGCTCTATGGCCAGGGCTTCCCTGCCAGGGCCGGGAGGCTCCCCCTCAAGTGCCTGTTCAAGAAGGTTCTTTACACCGGGATCAGGGGTGGTGCACACCTCTTTGTAGAGGTATGCGACCGCTTCTGCCACAGCTTCGCCCCGGATCATTCTCACTTCGTTGGTCATAGGGGGTAATATGCTGCTTTCGCTCATTCCCTGACATGTTCCAGCCCCACGGAGATAAGTGTTTCCACATGGGAATCAGCCAGGCGGTAATGAACATGCCTGCCTTGCTTCCTTTTATCCACAAGACCGGCGGTCCTCAACAGCCTCAGCTGGTGTGAAACGGCGGAGACGGATACATCCAGCTGCTCGGCAATGGCGCAAACGCACTCCTCACCCTTGAGAAGGATAAGGAGTATTCGCAGCCTGGTGGGATCCGAGGCGTTCCTGAAAAGGTCGGCAAGGCTCTGAAGCTCTTTATCGTTCACATACTCCACATTCACACCCCCGGGATCCCTCGCTTTTTCCTGAAGACCTGAGTTTTTTCAGTATCCCTTTAACTGCAAGTACTATCATACCGGAATAGAGCAGCCCCGCGGCAATCCCCGGCAGAAGCCCCGAACCCTCTGAGTGCCCCTGGAGGGGCGGAAGCGGCGCCGGTATCTCAAGGCCGTTGAGAAGAAGGCCGGCGAGGAGGCTTATTCCCGTCACCGAAATGATGTAACTGTTGAAGGAGACCTTACCTAGTGTCTTGCGCACCGCTCCCATGGTGGCGGCGTTGGTAACCGGGCCGGCAAGAAGGAAAACGAGGGCGCTGCCCACGGGAAATCCCGCGTGAACCAGAGCGGCGGCCACGGGTATTGAGGATACCGAGCAGACATACAGGGGTATTCCCAGGGCAAGGGCGGCAAGAAGACCAAGGGGACCAGAAAGCAGAGGGTATCCGGAAAGCTGCCCTGGCTCAACGAAGAGCATTATGAGGACGGACACCCCTATCCCCCCCAGCAGCCAGAGGTATATGTCGGCAAAGAGGGTCTTGAAGGCGTAGTTCCATATTCTTTTCAGAATGCCCCCCTCCTCCCGGAGGACCTCGGCTTCCCCGGGGTCGGTAACCGGGTTCCCGCCTTCGATGAGATCCACCGTGGTTCCGCTTATCACTCCGGAGATGAAGGCGGCGGCAACCTTCACAAGGGCCACCGGCCAGCCGAGCATGGCCCAGGTGGGAAGAATGGAGTCCACACCGGTCTGGGGGGTACTGGACAGGAAGCTGACCACCGCCCCCCTGCTGGCGCCCTCCTTCCTGAGTGAAAGGGCGGCGGGGAGCACCCCGCATGAGCACAGGGGGAGTGGAATGCCTATGAGGCTTGCCTTCACGGCGCTTCCGGCACCGGGTTTCCCCATGTGCCTGAAGATCCTGTCCTTCTTGACGAAGACATGAAGCAGACCGGCGATGAACAGGCCAAGGAAAAGCGAGGGGGCAAGGGCCTGGCCGGTTGACCAGAAGCCCCCGGCAAGCTCTGTGAGAAAGGACATGGAAACCTCCGCGGTAATTGTTATACTTGAACAACTGTTCAAATATAAGAAAGCGTAAGGTTCAGTGCAACCATTCCAGGTTCAGCCCCCGGCCAGCATGCCTTTCAGGGATAACTCCACCGGCGCAGCCGCCTTCGACAGAGTGTTCAGGAAGGGGTCCTCCTCCGGTGACGGCCTGATGGCACCGTAGTCGTCGATTATTCGAAGGCCTCTGGTCATGTCCTTTTCCCGGGACCTCCGGGCGCCTTCCCTGATCTGGGCTATGAGGTCAAGGAGTTCCCCGGCCTCCCCGGGGTTCATGGAGCCGGACCGGTATATCTCCAGAAGCCGGAATGTCCTGAGGCACTTCCTGTAGGCTGAGATCCCCGCAAGGCGGTCTGTCTCCGTTACGAAGTTCTTTCCCGCTCCCTCGGGGGTGATCCCGTTGCAGGCCTCCAGCCTCGCCAGCGCGTCGGCCACCCCTTCAAGTACTGAGGGGGTAAAAACGCCGGTTTCCACAGGTGTCTTCACCGATCTCGTTCTTTGCCTGTACTTCCAGAGGTTCCTCAGAAGGGAATAGAGGTTTGAATGAAGCATCCAGCCCGGAACAAGCCGGCACCAGCCTCGGGAACACCATCCGGTCTGGCCATGGGCAGCGTGATGAGGGAGAAGGGGTATTCCACCCTCTGGGGAAGGGTGGTCATTCCGGTGGCAATAACGGAATAGGGGCTTCGGCTGAAATCCGAGGGGAACTTCACCGATGTGCCCAGGCCAAAGAAAAAACCGGTTCCCGGCCGGATCTCCTGGTCGGGGAGCCTTGAGGTGTGATTGCTTCCTATGTTGGCTCCGTAGCCTATGTTCCCCCTGCCCCCGGGCCATAGCGCCGCTATGAGAAGGGACTGATGGTGCATTCCGGTGAGTGGGCCCACGACCGATGCGGTGATCTCCCCCTGACCCAGAACGCTGTCCGCCCCGAGGAAGGATGATGTGAGCTTGCCGTGCTTCTCCACCAGGGAGCATTCTCCTGCTATGGAATCCTGAACCGCGGCCATGGAGTCCGCTGAGGCGTTCCACTGCAGTACGCTGTTCCTTACCAGTGAGCCGTCGCAGGCCGACGAACCGGGGAAGAGCAGTGAGCCCCTTACGGCGCATGCTCCGTCCACCGACGAATTCTCAAGGAAAACACTGTTCTCTATCACCGGGCAGCACCTGATCAGGGAATTCTTTCCGATGGAGCCGAAAAGGCTGTCCTTCATTCCTTCAAGGAGTTCCCTCAGCTCTGGAACATGTTCCCTTCCCGGTGCCGAGGCCAGAAAGGCAGCATCCCCGTGGGTCATGTTACCGAGGAGGGGGATGGCCCTTTCCCCCGGTTTCCAGCCCCCCCTGTATGCTTGCCTGAAGAAAGCCGGGAAAACCCTTCCATTCCACGGAGCCGCAGTATTCCACCCGGGCACCGGGGAAAAGGGTGTATCCGCTTACAAGGCCGGTGGATACCACCGTGACAGGTCCGATGATACGGCAGTTGGAGAAAACCGTTCCGGACAGTTCGCCTCCGGGCAGATGAATGGATACATCCCCGTTGAAGCGGCAGTTCCTTATGAGTTCTAAACCGGTGGAACCGGTGACCTTTACGCCCTTCCAGTTCCCGGAGTGGCACCCCCGGGAAACCAGGCCCTTTATCTCCCCTTCAGTGACATCCCTGAGCTCCCGGTGAAAAAGGTTTCCAGCACCGGGAAAAAGGGCCTTGAAACCAGTGAAGTCATACAATGCGGTTCCTTCTTTCACCACGGGTCCAGGCGGCTATGTTCATGAGTGCCTCGGTGGTTCGTCTCTGGAGGGCCTCGGATGTGTTGTAACCCACATGGGGGGTAATTATCACGCCGGGAATATCCCTGAGGGGGCTGTTACCGGGCAGGGGTTCCGGGGTGGTCACATCAAGGGCCGCCCCGCCGAGATGGCCGGAGGACAGCAGCCGCAGCAGGGTTTCCTGGTCCACAAGCCCCCCCCTGGCGGTGTTCACGAGAATTGCTCCCTTTTTAAGGCTGATAGCCTGTCTTCATTAAGGAAGAACGCTGTTTCCCCGGTAAGGGGAAGGTGAAGGCTGATGATGTCCGATCCCCGGAGGACCTCGTCCAGTTCAAGGTACTCCCCGGGAAAAGCGGAGCTTCTTGACCTGCTCCAGCCCACCACCCTGCACCCTGCGGTCTTGAAAAGCTCAGCGGTCCGGTTTCCAATGCTGCCTGTTCCAATGATGCCCACGGTCTTTCCGCATAGTTCAATACCGTGTTCCCGCCTGGGGTCCCTGAGGGACTTAACCGTGAGGGCGAAGGCAAGTTCGGAAACGCTTCGAGTGGAATAACCGGGCACATTGCTCACCGCCACGGAGAACTCACTGGCGGAGTGGGTATCTATGTGGTCGTATCCGGTGAATGCAACGGATACGATACCGCCGGTGAGCTTCTTCATCATCTCCCGGTCGACGGAGCGTCTTACTGTGATAAGGGCCCGGTGTCCGTCGGGTTCGTTCCCCCCCTGTATCTTCCATCCCGGAAGGATACCCGCCGCGGCGGCGATGGTCCTGGCCGGGGATATGCCCGGCTCCTGAAGTATGAGCAGCCTGTTCAAATCAGAGACTTTCCAGAAGATTCACCAGGAAGGCAAGGAAGAGGTCCACCGATTCGATGCGGACCGACTCTCCGGGCACATGCACATCGTTGATGTCCGGCCCGAGGCTTATCATGTCCAGGTCTCCGGCCCTCTGCCCTATGATGCCGCACTCAAGGCCTGCGTGTATCGCCTCGATGGAGGGCTCCATTCCCAGTATCTCCCTGCAGGATTCCCCGGCTTTTTCAAGGAGTTCCGATGAGGTGTCCGGGGCCCAGCCGGGATAACCCTTCCCCGGAACACACCTTCCGCCGGCAAGCCTGCCCCCGGCGGTAATGGAATCGGTAAGGGCGTTCTTGGCGGATTCCAGGGCACTCCTTACACTGAGAAGTATCTCCAGGGAATCTTCCCTCCAGGAGGCGATTGCCAGGTTGCAGGAGGTTTCCACGAGGTCGTCCACCACTCCGCTCATTTTTTCCACGCCATGGGGCAGCGCCAGGAGAAGGTCGATCATTGATGACGAGGAATCACCGGTGAGCCTTTTGTCAACACTGCACTCCCTGCACTTCACGGATATGCTTTCCTCGATGCCGGCATACTCCTCGGCGAGATCCTTCCTTATAAGGGAGCAGAGGGTTCTCGCCCTAACGGGATCGTCAACGGAAAGCACCGCCGAGGCCTGTCTTGGTATGGCGTTGTGCTTCGTGCCTCCGGTGAATCTCACCAGCCTTCCGTTCATGGCTTCCCTGAGCTGATGGCATATCCTCGCGGCAAGTTTGATGGCATTGGCGTTCTCGGAGCCTATCTCCATTCCGGAATGGCCTCCGTTCAGCCCATCCACGGTTATCTCCACACCGGTTCCGGAATACTCCTCGAACCGGCCTTCGAGGGTGATCATCACATCCCTGCCCCCGGCACAGCCGATTATGAGAACACCGAGCTCCTCGGAATCCAGGTTGATCAGCCTTTCGGCCTGAATCCATTCCGGAGCCATTCCCAGGGCGCCTATCAGCCCCCGCTCCTCGTCCACGGTGAAGACGCATTCAAGGGGGGGAAGGCCGGGGTACTCTCCGTCAAGAAGCTCCAGCATCACCGCAACGCCTATTCCGTTGTCCGCACCCAGGGTGGTTTCCCTTGAGATCAGCACTTCCCCTTCGATCTCGGCGTTGATGGGTTGGGTAAGGAAGTCGTGTGTACTGCTGCTGGTCTTCTCCCCCACCATGTCAATATGGGCCTGGATGGCCACCGGTTCACCCCTGCCCGGTTTCCTTACAAGTACGTTGCCAAGGCTGTCGGAGGAGCACTCAAGCTCCCTTTCCCCGGCGAAGTTGATAATGTATCTGGACAGTGCCGACTCATTTCCGCTTGTATGGGGGATTCCGCAGATATCCCTGAAAAACCTCCATACCGGTTTATCCTTCAGTTCCCCTGGAAACATCAGAGCTCCTGTTCGAAAGTTTTGAGAAAGTGCCGAAACACTACTTTTCCCGTGTTGAGATCCGGTCCCCCTGAAGGGTTTCTTCCAGGCTGAGGCCGTTCTTCCTGAATATTTCGGGGTCGGCGGCGAAACAGGCGTTTCCGCTCTCCCTGTCAAACTCCGGATGGAACTGGGTTCCAAAAAGTCTGAGCTCCATGTTAACGAAGGCCTGTATCTCGGTGTGGGAGTTGGAAGCGGTTATCACCGAGCCCGGGGGAAGCCTGACCGCTCGGTCGTAGTGGGACTGCCAGACGCGAAGCATACCCGCCGGGCCGGGAACCGGCCATGACGGAAGGAAATTCACAGGAAGCCAGCCAACCTCCGCCGAGGGGCATTTCCCCACGGCGTCCCTTCCGCAGAGGGCCATTGCCAGAAGCTGGTGGCCGTAGCAGATGCCCATTTGAGGCACCGAGCCCGTGGATGACCTGATGAACTCCCGGGCTCCTTCCAGAAAGGGGTGTGAATCGGTGATGGACAACGCCGAACCGGAATGGACCACAGCACTGTAACAGGAGGGGTCCAGGGCCGGGAAAGGGCTTTCCGACCGGATTCTCAGCACGCATAGAGGCTCTTTGAACCACCTGCCGATGTTGTCGCCGGATCTGCGGTCAACGGAATAGTCAAGGATAAGAACCGGTTTTTCCATCTGCCACGCCCCTCTGAAAGGAATTGTTCACCACAACAATAACCAACACCTGAAAACATTTGCAACAAGCATTGTCCGGCAGTATCATTCCTGCAATGCCGAAGGGAGAATATGTCACCGGGAATCATTGCCAGGAAGAACCCATTCCCCTACTTCCGACCGGTCAGTCCCGCCAGGAAACTGCTTGTGCGAATGGACACCACCAATTACTGCAACCTCAGGTGCTCGATGTGTCCCATGCGTCTTTCCGACGGCGACCGGAACAGAAAATGGCACCACATGGAACAGGAGGTCTTCGACAGGATATCCTCGGAGGTCTTCCCCCTTGCCCGGACCGTTGGCATCTCCTGCGGGGCGGAACCCCTGGCCAACCCCCGTTTCACCCACCATCTGAGAGCCCTGTATGAAAGCGGTGTTCCCTACCGGGAAATGGTCACCAACGGCACCCTTCTAACCCGGGGGATCATCGATGAACTGCTTGAATACCCCCCCACCAGCCTCTTCGTTTCCGTGGACGGCGCCACCGGGGAGACCCACGGAAGGATCAGGGACGGAGCCGACCTCAGCCACATAGTTAGAATGCTGAGGTTACTGACCCGGCTGAAGGGAAGGCGGAGGTTCCCCATGATAGGCCTAAGCACCACCCTTCAGCGTGACAACTACCATGAACTGGAGGGGATCGTTTCCCTGGCCGCCGACGTGTCCGCCAGCTCCTGTGGTGTGGTTCCCCTGGTTCCCTACCAGGGGCTGAACACCATGGACAGAGTGGTTGACATTGATTCACCCGATGTGGCGGAGCACATTCGCAGGGCCGGGGATAAGGCGGAAAAGCTGGGAATACGCTTCCACCTGTCCCAAAATGTCTCCCGGGGCGGTGCCCCACATCCCTGTCCCTATCTTGAAAGCACCGTTTACATAGACCCCGACGGCTCAATTTTCCCATGCCCCTACTGGAACACGGAGAACCCCCTGGGCAATGTCATGAAGGGTTTTCGGGGAATATGGCGGGGAGAAACCTATGAGAGGCTCCGCGCAGGGGAGTTCAAAAAGGAAGACAACTGCCCGGCCTGCCCCGAGATTACCCGTGGAACCAGAGAGGTCATAAAGGGAAAACAATGATCAGGGGAAGGCGGTAATTCCCATGAATGAGGTTACCTTCCACTGGTCATCCTCGTAGTCGAGAAGGGCCTGCTGGGGGATCTCTGCCCCGCTTGCGGTTTCAAATATCATTTCAACCGTTGCCCTGCGCCTGTCAACCATTACCGTATCTATCCTGAGTTCATAGGGTATGTATCTGGCGCTGATCATGGGAAGGGAGAGTGTCTGGGCCAGATAGTCCACCGGATCCCAGTTCCTGGCGGTTTCCAGCTCGATCTGGTAACCGGCGCTGGTAAGCCGTCTGAGGGTGCCTTCGGGGTCGCTCCTGAGGCTCTGTTTGATGGTGTTCAGCATAGCCTCCACCTGGGCCATGGCTTCAGTGGAGAAAAGTTCTGCCGCCACAGGACCTTCGCCGCTCTGGAGGGCATCCATGAACTGTTCGACACCGGCCCTTACAAGAGAATCGGTTTCAGCATCTGCCCCGGCTGATGAGCCGGCGAAGAAGGCTAAAAATACAAGCAGTACGAGATTTCTCATGCTTCCCCTCCGTGAGTGTTCTCCACAGCATAATAGAAAAAGCTGGAGCAAGCCGCAAGGGGCACCGGACTAAAGGTTTTCTCCCCAAATAACCAGCGTGTTCTTCAACCCCTCAAGGGCGATCTCCAACCCCTCCACGGCCACCCATTCCCGTCTGGAATGGAACAGCTCACCCCCGGTGGGAAGGTTGGCGGTGGGAACCCCCATGAAACTCAGCCTCGAACCGTCGGTGCCTCCCCTGATGGAGCCCTCCACGGATTCCAGACCCAGGCGGCGAAACCCCTCAAGGGCGTAGTCAAGCAGCCTTCTGTCCTTCCGCAGTATCTCCCCGGGATTGCTGTACTGCTCCTTCATCTCCAGTTCTATACCGGCGCCGGGAAAAAGTGCCGCCAGACAGTCCCTTATGGCCTCCATCCGCCTCCGGCGCTGAACCATTCCCTCGGTGGTGAAATCCCTGAGGATGGTCTTCACCTCGGCAAAGCCGGTGGTTCCCCTGACACTCATTGGATAGTCATATCCCTGGAGGCCCCTGCTGTTCTCCGGCATTTCCTCGGAGGGCATCAAGGAGACCAGCTCCCCGGCTATTCGAACGGCGTTGATCATGCTGCCGGCGGCGCTTCCCGGGTGAACTTCCCTGCCGGTTATTCTCCAGTCCGCCGACCAGGCATTGAAGGTTTCCGAGGAAACTTCCGTGACCTCACCGCCGTCGACGGTATAGGCGAAGCTTGCTCCGAACCTGTCCACATCGAAGTTGTCCACCCCCTGCCCACTTCCTCGTCCGGTGTGAAGGCAACGGTTATTCCGGGCCTTCTGACCAGGGGATTTTCCATGAACCATCTGCAGGCCTCCATTATTATCGCCACACCGGCCTTGTCGTCGGCACCGAGAAGTGTGCTTCCGTCGGAGGTGATAATGGTGCCTCCACGGTAACGGTCCATGTCGGCGCACTCTTCGGGATCTATCACCACGCCTTCCGAAAGGGTTATGGCCCCTCCGTCCCAGTTCTCGTGAAACACAGGCCTGACATTCTCACCCGGGGCTTCCGGGGATGTGTCCACATGGGCGATGAGACCGATGACCTCATCCCCCTCCCCGCCGGGCACCCTTCCGTAGAGAACCCCTTCGGTGGACAGGTGGACGTCCTCCATGCCCATGTCGGCCATTTCCCTCTGGAGGATCCTCAACAGGTCGAACTGAATCCCCGAAGAGGGGCTTCCCTTTCCCGAAGGATCCGAGGCGGTGTGAACGGCTGCGTACCTTATGAACCTTTCCACGAGGGAATTCATGGGTTGCTCCTTTCAGGGAATATTGTCCGGATAGTATAATTGCCAGCAGAGCAGCCAACCATAATAGGGAGTGTGCACCGAATGAACCGTTTCCTCACGGAAAGGGACATCGCCCGGTTTCTGGGCCAGAGCCTGCCCGACGCAAGGAAGGCCATAGGCGGCAGCAGGCTTAAAAGCATCCTGCGCCAGGGGCATACGGTTTACCACCGGGACGACGTTATGAACTGGATGGCGGAAAATTTCAGTTCCCTGACCACCGAAAGGCTCATGAAGGCCGATGTATCCTCCGGTGACCACGGCGGTCTCGATCCCTTCACCTGCGGTCTGACACAGCTCCTCCAGGGAGGCAGGGTCTTCTTTCCTCCGAAAACATCCACCAGATCCTCGGTGTTCAGGTGCCTTTCCGAGAAGGCGGTGGAACTCGGTGCCGTCTACGACCAGAACGAACTCAGGGAACAGCTGGAAAGCCGGGAAGATGTGGTTTCAACCGCCCTCAGGTGCGGCGCCGCCCTGGTACATCCCCTGGAGATAGCGAAGATCTATGTGGAGCATGAACTTCTGCTTCTCATGATACCCCCCCACCCCCATCCCCTTCGGGGAACCGTCGGGAAGGCTCACTTCCCTTTTCTTCCTTCTGCTCTTTCCCGACCCCCACAGACATATTCACATACTGGCCAGGCTGAACAGACTTTTGAGAGATCAGGAATTCATTGAGTCCCTTCTTGAGTCCATAACTGAAGAAGAGGTGATAAACGCCGTTGAACACCGCGAACTGGAAGTTATCAGTTCAAGTGTCAAGAGCTGATTGGAGGAAGGGTGAAAGCATTTAAGGGAAGAGATATAATCTCTCTCAGGGACATGACCATCGAGGATCTCTGGACCATCGTGAACACGGCGAAGGAGGTAAAGGAGGGGGGGCACAGGAACTGTCTAGCCCACAAGACAATTGCCTCCCTGTTCTTCGAACCGTCCACCAGGACCAGGCTGTCCTTCGAGAGCGCCGTGATGAAAGCGGTGGAAAGGTATTCGGTTTCGCCGACCCCGGGGCCTCATCCCAGAAGAAGGGTGAGTCATTCTCAGATTCAATAAGGACGGTAACCGGCTACTGCGATGCCATGGTCATTAGACACCCGGTGGAAGGCGCCGCCAGGCTTGCAAGCGAAACAGCCACGGTTCCCGTTATAAACGCCGGCGACGGCGCCAACCAGCACCCCACCCAGACCTTCCTTGACCTGTTCACCATCAACGAGGAGTTCGGAAGGCTGAACGACCTTAAGATCGGCATAATGGGAGACCTGAAGTATGGAAGAACGGTACACTCCCTCACCCATGCCATGTCCCTTTTCAATGCCGAGATGATCTTCATCTCGCCTCCCTCCCTTCAGATGCCCCCCACCATGCTCAATGAGCTGGACGAAAGGGGTATCACCTACTCAACCGCCATGACCCCCGAGGAGGCCGGAAGCATGAACCTGGATGTGCTTTATGTCACCAGGATCCAGAAGGAAAGGTTCGGAGACCCCCAGGAGTACAAGAATGTGGCCCACAGCTACAGGATAACCAGGGAGACAATAAAGGAACTCGGCTCAGGGGTGAGAATAATGCATCCACTCCCCAGGGTTGACGAGATAGCCGAGGAAGTGGATTCCACACCGAACGCCATCTACTTCAGACAGGCCCACAACGGGGTTCCCACCAGACAGGCGCTTCTGGGGCTGGTTACAGGAGGTATAAGCTGATGGACAGGGCATACAAGGTTTACGCCATAGACAACGGTACGGTCATCGACCACATCCCCACCCCCCTGGCCCTCAAGGTGGTGGAGATACTGGGCATAGGCAACGAGGGCATATTCACCATAGGCGTGGGGTTCCACTCAAAGAAATACCCCGGGGGCAAGGACATAGTCAAGATAGAGAACCGTATTCTCCTTGAAAGCGAAACCGACACCATAGCCCTCATCGCCCCGGACGCCACCATAAACATCATAAGGGAGGGCAGTGTAAGCGAAAAAAGGAGGATCTCAGTTCCCCGGGTGATACACGGAGTGATGGAGTGCCCCAACCCCAACTGCGCCACCAACAGGCTCGGCGCCCACAGGCACTTCACCCTGGAAGACAAAAAGGCCGTGAAGTACCGCTGCGCCTACTGCGAAAGGGTAACCGAGGTTTCTCCAAAGAACCTCACCGCCCCGGAATAGCAGCACTTCCACAGAAAAGCTGAAGCCCCGGCGGAACCGGGGCTTCAATCGTTCATGGTTCATCCGCTAGGGCAGAACTACCACCCTCTGGGCGGCCATTGTTTCAGGTGTCTGCATTATCACGGAATAGTTGCCCGCGGGAAGAGCGGAAACCACAGCCGTGTAGACACCGGGGGTCATTTCACCCTGGTTCACAACGGCAACTGTCCTTCCGGTAACATCGTACACCGCAACGCTCACCCTGCCGGCCTGCTCGACATTGTAGCCTATGGTGAAGGCTCCGGAGACTGGGTTGCCGGACATGATCCAGACCTTCCTGCCGTCGATGGGGGCGGTGCCCTGGTCTTCAAGACTGACCGGATCCCAGAGGACTGTAACATCCTTCAGGGAAGGGGTGGCGTTGGGATTGCTGGTTGCCAGCTCCACCCGGTACTGCAGATAGCTTCCGCCCTGGGAAACCACCGATGAGAGGTCGCCGGGGGAGGTTATCCAGGCGCTCCAGGGGCCCATGTTCCCCGAATCGTAGGAGGTCTTCAGCTGGAACCTTACGCTGGTTCCCCCGGGAAGGGTTGTTGCCCAGTAGATGTAGTCCCACTCCACCATGTTGGGGTCCGGGGGCTCGATGTTGATTATGGAACTGCGAAGTATTCCGGGGGAGGTGAATCCGCTCACCCTCCACCAGCTTATCTTGTCACCGTAGAAGGCGCAGCCAGGACATCAGGGGCTCCGTCGCCGTCGATGTCCCCGGCGGAAACACCCAGTGCGCCCTGGAAATAAGTTGAAACCGAGAATGTTTCCCAGGCCTCACCGAGGTATTCCCTGTTCTTGCACCAGATTATCTTGTCCTCGCCAAGACTGGCGGCGGTGATGTCGGGATAGCCGTCGCCGTCCATGTCATGGGCGCTGATGTCGTAGATCTGCTGCCCGGAGGCGCCGTTCATCTGGTGTGAGGTCCAGGAACTCTGGGTATCGAGGAAATCGTACCACCTGAGGTTGCCGGTGCTGGAGGAGGAGGCTACCGCGAAGTCGTCGGCGCCGTCGTTGTTGAAGTCGGCAACGGTTATGGAAACCGGGTTGTTGTAGTTGTTCTCGATGGTGTATTTCGACCATGAATAGCCGTAGGGCGATTGTGAAATGTAGGCAACCACATCGTTCTGGCTGTTGCTTGCGGCGGCCACGTCGATGTGGCCGTCTTCGTTGAAGTCGCCCACATCAACAGCGTAGGCCCCCATGAGGGCGCCGTCGATGTAGTTGATGTTCCAGTTGTTGGATGTGCCGTCGTTCTTCCACCAGCACACATCGCCGGAGAGGGAGGAAACACCCACCACATCGGTGTTGCCGTCGCCGTCGATGTCCGCTGCCCTTATCTGTCTGGCGTCGAAACCGGAAGCGATGGTGGTACTTGCGCTCCAGCCCCCGGGGAAGTAGCGGAAGAGGATGATCTTGTCCTCATCGCCGCTGGATGCCACGATGTCCCTGTAGCCGTTCCCGTCGAAGTCGGCCACGGCGATGAACCTGGGATTGGAGACCGATCCGACGGTGCGCTTGGTCCAGGAGGTTCCCTGTCCGTTGGTGTTCTCCACCCAGAAGACATCGTCGGAGTTGTAGCCGCAGGAGGCTACGTCGAGATCGCCGTCGAGGTCCATGTCAACGGCTATCACATAGTAGGGACCGTTGCTGGTGGCGATGGAGTTCTCGCTGCGGTCCACAATGAGCTTAAGCTGGCCGGGTTCGGTGTCCCAGTCCATCTCGTCGGCCACATCGAACCTGTTTGACCAATCGGTGACCGGTCCGGGTATACCCGGGCCGCCTTCCCATGTGGTCTGGGTCTCACTTTCGGCGTAGGCCCCGGTGAAAACCAGAAGCAGAACCGCGCATAACAATAGATTCCTCATGTATATTCCCCCTTTTAAATTGGCGTACGCGTAATCCGTGAAAGTATCGCATAAAAACCGGCAACAGTCAATACCTTAGGAGATTAACCGTTTTGCCCCGGGGACCTCTTGTTAAGGTACCGGTCCCGCTCGCTGAAAACGCATCCGCAGTAGGGCTGTCTGTACATCCCCGCTTCCCGGGACAGGGCAATGGACCTTTTGTAGAGGTGGGTGAAGTCATGGTGAATGTATTCCACACCGACTGTCCGGGCTGCTTTCTCCCCGGCTTCACGGATCATCTCCCGGTTCTGGTAGGGGCTGACCAGCAGTGTGGTTGTAAACCGTGGAATACCCATCTCAGAAGCCCTGACGGCGGTTTTAAGCATTCTGTCCAGGAAACAGGCTGAACACCGGTTTCGGGCTCCCAGGAGCATCTCCAGCGTTGCCTCGAGGGGATAGTCCCGGAATATCTCCACAGGAAGATCCACCCCGGGGGCCCAGGCCTCCAGTGCGTCGATCCTTCGTTTAAGTTCCTTCCAGGGCTGTATGGCCGGGTTGTAGAAATACCCGGAAACGGAATCTCCACCGGAGCGAAGCTCCTCCAGAACAGCGGTTGCGCAGGGAGCGCAGCAGATGTGAAGCAGGATACTGTCCATCAGAGGGGAAGCTCCTCCTGTCCGGCCCTGGTGTAGCCAAGGTGCCTGTAGGCAAGACCGGTGGCCACCCTTCCCCTGCTGGTCCTGTTCAGGAAACCCCTGGCCAGAAGGAAGGGTTCAACAACGTCTATCAGCGTGTCCCGTTCCTCGTTGAGGGTAGCGGCAATGGCGGATACGCCCACGGGCCCTCCGCCGTAGTGCTTTATTATCACCGTGAGATAGCTTCTGTCCAGGCGGTCGAGACCCGCCTCGTCAACTCCATTGATGTCCATGGCCTCGATGGCGGTACCTTCGTCCACCGCTTCACGGCGCATTACCTGGGCATAATCCCTGACCCTCTTCAATAGCCGGTTGGCTATTCTGGGCGTGCCCCTGGATCGCAGGGCCACTGATTCGGACCCCCCTTCGGTGATGGGGGTTTCCAGTATGCCCGCCGACCGCCTGATAATTGTGCAGAGGTCGTTGCTGTCGTAAAACTCCAGATGCATGGAGAAACCGAACCGGTCCCGGAGGGGGCCGGTGATGAGCCCGGCCCTGGTGGTGGCCCCACTATGGTGAAATGGTTCAGTTCCAGCTTCACCGTTCTGGCGTGGGGCCCCGGGTCTATCACCATGTCTATCTGAAAATCCTCCATGGCGGGATAGATGTACTCCTCCACTATCCTTGGAAGCCTGTGTATCTCGTCAATGAAAAGAACATCCCCGCGGGAAAGGTTGGTGAGTATCCCCACCAGGTCAGCCGGCCTTTCAAGGGCAGGGCCTGAGGTGCAGACGATCTCCGCGTCCATTTCCGCGGCGATCACGTGGGCCAGTGTCGTCTTTCCGAGGCCCGGAGGGCCGTGGAAAAGCAGATGGTCCAGGGGCTCGCCCCTCTCCCTTGCGGCCTGAACCGCTATCTTGAGGTTCCTGATAATTCGTTTCTGCCCTATGTACTCCGAGAAATCCTTTGGCCTCAGGGAGGTGAACTCCCTCTCCTCGGAGGCGTCGTCGGTGCTTCGTATGATGGATTCCAGGGACATTTCAGCTCCTTGCCTTCATGGCGGCCCGGACTATCTCCGAAGGGGATGCCGTGGGACCGGTCTTCTCCACCGCGGCGTTGACCAGCGAGACAGCCTCCGATGGCGGAATACCCAGCTGTTCGAGGATGGCCCTTGCGTCCGAGGCGTTGCCGGGCCGGGTAGAAGAAGCCGAAGTTTCGGTGCTGAAACCGGATAATGAGTCCTGCAGCTTGGCAATGATCTGCTTCGCCCTGGAGCTTCCGATACCCGGCAGGGATTTGAGGACGCCTATGTCCCCTGCTGCTATGGCGGAGGCCAGCTCCCCCGGGGGAATGGTCATGGCCCTTACGGCGGCCCGAACACCTATTCCGGAAACGCTTATGAACTTCGTAAAGAAGTCGCGGTCCCTGGTGGATGGAAAGGCAACCGCAAGGGGAACCCCCCGGTTCCCCTCGTTGATTATCTGAAACAGAAGGTGATAACGGGCTTCCTCTCCAACGGAAACATGTCTGAGGAAATAGCCCGGGGCCAGAAGACTGAGGACCACCGGGCCAACCTCCAGAAAGATATTCTGGCCGTCGGTTCCCCATACCCTTCCGCTTATGCTCTCAAGCATGCCTCTCCCCTTCGTAGAGTGCCAGGGCAACGGCAATGGCGTCGCTTACATCCAGGGGTTTCAGCTCACCCTTCATGGCGAATATCCTTCTTACCATTCCGTTCACCTGTATCTTGCTCGCCCGTCCGTTCCCGGTGACGGACTTTTTCACACGGCTGGCAGGTATGGATTCCACCGGAATCCCCTTCAGCCCCGCGGCAAGGCAGAGAACTCCCCGGGCATGCCCCATTATTATGGCGGTGGTGGGGTGTTTGTAGTGGGAGTAAATTTTCTCCAGGCCCATCACCTGGGGCCGATACTTCTCGATCACCTGGGCAATTCCCTGGTAAAGCTCTGTCAGCCTGGGGGTTATGGGGTCGGAAGCCCTTGTTCTGATGGTTCCTGCGTCAAGAAGCTTCAGCGAGGAGCCCCGTGAGGCTATCACTCCGAACCCGGTTATGTTCAGGCCGGGATCCACCCCCAGGATAATTTTGTCAGGCAACTACTCCGCCATGTCGAAGTTGGTGTGCAGCGCCTGTACATCGTCGTGCTCCTCCAGGGCCTCCAGAAGCTTGATCACCTTATCCGCCTCCTTGCCCTCCAGTTCAACGGTGTTGGCGGGAACCTTCGTGACCTCGGCGGACTCCACGGCTATGCCTCCGGCTTCAAGGGCCTTCTTAACCTCAAAGACCTGCTCAGGTGATGTGGTTGCTATTATCACGCCGTCCTGCTCCTGGACATCCTCCAGACCGGCTTCCAGGCCGGCTTCCAGCACGTCGTCCTCTCCGTGGAGGGAACCGTCGATGGTTATCTGGCCCTGCTTGCTGAAGAGGTAGGCCACGCTGTTCTTGGAGCCCAGGCTTCCCCCGCCCTTGGTCAGGATGTGCCTGATCTCCGCGGCGGAGCGGTTCTTGTTGTCGGTGAGAACCTCCACTATCATGGCCACTCCACCCGGGGCGTAGGCTTCGTAGACCATTTCCTCGTAGGTAACGCCCTCGAGCTCTCCGGTGCCCCTTTTGATGGCCCTCTCTATGTTGTCTCCTGGCATGTTCTGGCTCTTGCGGTGTCTATGGCCACACGGAGCCTGGGGTTCATCTCAGGGTCGCCTCCCCCCTGCCTGGCCGCCACGGATATTTCCTTCACCAGCCTGCTGAAGATCCGGCCCCTGGCGGCATCGGCCTTGCCCTTCTTGTGTTTTATGGTGCTCCATTTATTATGTCCGGACATTGGGTTTCTCCTTTTTTATGGGTTTTCGTCTGGTCTAGTTTAGAATGTATGGGGGCCAAGGTCAAGTTTGGGGGCCGATGTGCTCCAGGATATCGCTCCACCGGGGAACCGCCCTTCTGAAGAACGAAACCCCTGTTTCGCCTATGAGCACCTTTTCACCCCGGGGAAAGCAGGGAAGTACCACCACGGAACTGCGTGCCGCGGAGATCACCAGTTCGATCTCGGCCAGCCAGTCTGATTTCTCGGTTTCCTCCCCCACCGCAACGCACCTGGCCAGCACCAGGGCATCCTCGGGACTCACCGAACCGCCGGAAACCTTCGGGAATCCCGCTGCTCCGTCGATGACAGGTGGAACACCCTCGAGGCACCGGCTGAGATTCACTCCTATCCCGGGAAGCCCGTCCACGGGAAAGGCCGGGAACAGGAACTCCCTTCTTTCGGAGGAACCGCCTGTATCCCTGTGCTTTCCAGGCAGTGTATCGCTGTCGAACATGGACCCGAAACTGAGTATAGTGGTGGTAAACTCGTTCCTTACGGTCCTCTTGAGAACATGAACCGCCGCGCTTACCCTCCAGAAGGGAAGAGGAATGCCGGAACCGGGAAGGGCCCTGTGCTCCACTGAAAGGGGTTCCAGGCCCTTGCCCCCGCCGGCGAAACACCTGCCGCATGTGGAGCAGATGAAGACGCAATCGGTTCCCAGCCCTGAAAGGGGTGAACCGCATCCCCGGCAGACAAGCCTGGTAATCTTCATATGTGGCTGTCCATCCCTCCGTGTTTCGAGGCCAGTTTAAGGAACCTGGCGGAAAGGGCCACCAGCCCCCACAGCATGAAAAGGATCACAATAAGTACCGGGCCAATGGCCATGGCAGGGGAAAAAATGATCAGGAGCACAAGGGGGAAAAGCCCGGCCCATATGCTTCCCAGTACCCTGCAAACCCTTTTCCAGTGCCTTGAATCCGCCGGAAAGGTTCCCTTCAGGACCTGGCCGCTGAATCCGTCCACCACGGTCCTGAACGTCCTTTCTCCCAGGGAGTAGTCCACGGTCCACAGGGGATAGTGTACCAGCCGTTCCCGGACCCCGGTAACAGCCAGGTACATGGATCGCTGTTCAAGACCCACTCCAACCCCCTCGCACAGCCTGGAAATGTAGCCCTCGGCCTCTTCCCTTGCCTTCGATATGGGAACTGTGGGATCCACCACATGGGCCCCCTCGGGAAGCCTGCCTGAATCGAAGACCTCCAGAGGAAGCCCGCCGCCGGAACGGCCCAGGGCCATTCCGGAAAGGCCCATCTGGGATCTTATGCCCAGGGAGGGAATGCCCAGGGGTTCCAGCCGGGCGGCGCTTATGATCATTTCGATGCCGTTGCTTATCTGGTGCTCCTCCGCCCTTACGCCCTTCCTCTGCTTTATTGTCCTTATGATGGAGCCCTGGCCGCCGTCCTCCCCCTCCACCGCCGCCTTTATCTTCCTCTCCCTGTAAACCGGCTTTACTCCGAAAACATACCCGTCAACCCTGCTCGCTATTAACCAGAAGGGCACATAGGCCAGGAAGGGCTTCTGCACCCGGCATTCAGAGAATACACCCCCGGACAGCTCCTCCAGTTTCCTCCTGACCGATCGAAGGACACCGGTGGAATTCACCTTTGCCGGAAGGATGTACCTGTTCACCGTACCGCCGAGAAAAAGTGGGGTGTCGCAGTGGGAGCACACCGTGTTGCTGCTGCCCTCGCTCACCTCCAGCAGTCCGGCGCAGCAGGGGCAGGAAAGGGTTACGAGATCGCTCATTCCTTCCGGCCCATGATCCGTGGGAACAGTTCCGGAATGAAAATGGCAGCGGCCATTGAGGTAACGGCGGCCCAGAAGAGGGAGACCCCACGCAAAAGGAAAAAGATCACCAGGGCCGGAACAACACCCCGGAAGAAGGCCTTGAGTGATTCCCGCATTGGATCTAACCCCTCCGGTGAAGCCGCAGCAGGGGGCTTTCCGGGAATGCCGCCGCTGACGGCATCCACCATGGTCCCCTGGCCGGATGAGGCGCTGAGAACAACAAGAAAGGGGTGGTAGATAACTCCCCTCTCTCCAGTCAGATCGGGGTCAGGCGGAATGACCGTGCCCTCGGCGGCTTCACTGTCCCAGACCCTTCTGTCCGCCGAGGGGGGCGTGTAGCCTCCATCTCCGGGTAGGGTTGTGTAAAGACCCCGGCAAGGCTGTCGGGGTCGTATGGGAACCAGTACAGTGATACAGAAGCCACCGCGCCGGGGGGGAACTTCCGGGTCGCCTCCCGGGCGGTGAGTACCGGTCTGTGGAAGAAGCTTCCCCCTGAAAAACCCTTGACCACCGCCTTCGCCCCGCAGTAGGCGCAGCTTGCGAAGGCGTCGGGGGAGGTAACGGCTATCTGGGCTCCGCACTGTGTGCATTCCAGTTTCATCCGCCGTTACCCCCCCTGGACGTTTTCAGGTTATCTCGAGGAAACAACCACTCTCCGTGTGGACACCCCCGAGGGGGCTTCCAGTCTTATGAAATGTACCCCGGCGGGAACACCGCTGACATCCCAGACAACATTCCTGAAACCGCTTTCAGGCACAAGGGATGTGAGATCGGCAACGGTCCTTCCCGTAACATCGTAAACACGAAGGCTGATACCGGCCATGTCCCCCGGGGCGGCTGTCACCGGTATTACAGCAGAGGCAACCGCGGGGTTCGGGGTTACAAGACCCAGCCCGGACACAGAGGGTGCAAGCCCCTGGTTGAAGTCTTCTGTGGAGGAGCCCCCACCTGGGCCAGCTCAGGCTCCGAGGCCCAGCCCGGGCCGAAGGATCGTCCACCGCCCAGACCCTGAACCAGTGGTCGCCGTCGGCAATGCCGGTTACCGAGTATTCCGAAGCGGTAATACCGTCGGCGTGTATGGTGTTTGAATCCCATACATCTATCTTGATGTCGTCGATGTAGAGCTTGCACACGGAACCGGAACCGTAGCTCTCCCAGCGGAACATCAGTGTTTCGCCCTGGAATTCGTCGAGCTCGTGTATGTTGTACCGCCAGGTCATGTCGTTCCTGCCGAATGTCTGCAGGTAGTACCAGTTCGCTCCGCCGTCGGGGCTGTATGAAAAGGCGCCCTGATAGCTCTCCGGCGAGATGTTCTGCATGGACCAGAAGCTGATCCGTCCGCCGCCGTTCTCGGGAATGGTAACGGTTTCCTGCCATGTCAGGGTGCCTGTGCCGTTGGACAGATAGCACTGGGGAGAACTGTGGTACTGGGAGGTTGTCATTATCCAGTTAACCCTGTCGAAGGGTCCGCTGTCGCCCTGGTCATCCACCAGGACCTGATAGCCCTGGAGCCTCTGGAGGGCGTAGGAGGAGGCGTTGGCGGCATCGGTCCAGTCAACGGTGAAAGGCGGTGTTACGGGACCGATGGGATCCACCACCGGCACTCCCGGTTCGTGGGGATCGTAGGGGCAGCCCGCAAGGCAGGCTGAAACGAGATAGCTTCTCAGGTTCCGCCTGGAGAGCTTGACCACCTCGGTTGCCGAGGGCCAGAAGCCGGCGAATGACGCCCCGGTCTCGTGGTTCCAGCTCATGGCGCCGTACAGGGCATAGGAATGGTCACGGGTGTTACCCGAGGCGTAGTAGAACTGCGCCGAGGGATAGTGTTCCTCTCCGGTGGCCCACTGAACCATCATCTCACCCTGGGTATTGTACTGAGCCGCATGGGTGGTGGGATCGTCGGTCCATCCCCAGGGGTAGATAAGGGGCGTTGCTGTATGCGTGGGTGGAGTGCATCTGGGCCGGGGGGCACTGCTGCCAGAAGGCGTCGATGTTGGCCGACTCGGGTTCGGAGAGGGGCCCGTTCCCCTGTAGGTCTCCGAAGTTGGCGAGCCGCTGGAACCGGCGCCGCCCCAGGCCACGGACCAGTTCCTGTTCAGGTCTACGCCGGTGCCTCCTGCGGACCAGTTCATGTTCTTCCTGTGCATTCCGCCGCCGCCGGGGGACTGGGTTTCATTGTACACCCAGCCGTCGGCGTTGTTCAGGGGAAGGCACCATATCTCACGGTTCTCAAGGAGCCATGTGGCCTGGTAGCCGCAGTATCCGTTCCGCTGGTAGTTCGAGGTAAGCCACATCATCCAGTAGCGGACGTTCCTCATGGCGGAGCCCTCCCGGGCATGGATCAGGCCGTCGTACCAGGCGTTGGCCATGGAAGGGTCGTCGGAGCCGAATGTGTTGTTCACCGAAAGCTTCACCACCCGCTGGGGGCGTCCCTGGTATGTGTCCCCGATGGAGGAAACGCTGGCGATGGATGGGTTGGCCGCCACCAGTGAATCGATCCAGGAATTGATCTCGGAGTATGTCAGGAAACCGCCCATGGAGCGCCCGGTGCCGTTCAGCGCCCTGTAGTAGCCGGCCATGTCGGCGATACGGGTTTCAGCCCCGAGACCGTGCTGGACCAGAAGGGCCCTCTCGTAGGCTCCGGCCACGAAGTCCGCCGAGCCGTCGGAATAAATCTGTACCACATCGAAGCCCAGTCTTCCAAACAGTTCAGCCTGGGAAGGTGACGAGGGGGTAAAATGCATCAGTGAGTGTATCTCTCCAGCAAAACCAACCGAAGCAACCGCGAAGATCAACAGTAGTATTCTCAATTTCTGCCTCCTGAAAAGTCAATACGGGGTAATGTATTATTTATACAAGGGGCCGGCCCCGGAAGCAATTGAGCGAAAGGGCCACGAAGGGGCCTTTTTTTTTGTATCTTTGGTTATCGAAAATCAATCTAGGAACCGGAGGAACAAGTGAAAACCTTCAAGGAACAGATAAGACAGGGCATACCCTCTGAGATCCCCCCTATGCCCCCCCCTGTGGAGAATGTGAACAGGGCCCCGGCAAGACCGGACATACTCACCGAAAAAGAGAAAAAGCTCGCCCTGAAGAACGCCCTCAGGTACTTCCCTAAGGAGTGGCACGAAACCCTGGCCCCGGAGTTCGCACAGGAGCTCAGGGAAACCGGCAGGATCTACATGTACAGGTTCAGACCCTCCTATGAGATGCGGGCCAGGGCCATCGAGGAATACCCCGCTGAAACCCCCCAGGCAGCGGCGATAATGCTCATGATACAGAACAACCTGGACAGGGCGGTGGCCCAGCACCCGGAAGAGCTGATCACCTACGGCGGCAACGGAACGGTATTTCAGAACTGGGCCCAGTACCTTCTCACAATGAAATATCTCTCGGAAATGACCGAAGAGCAGACCCTGGTTCTATATTCCGGACACCCCCTGGGCCTCTTCCCCTCCCACCCCGACGCCCCCAGGGCAGTGGTCACCAACGGAATGGTCATACCCAACTACTCAAGCCAGGACGACTACACGAAAATGGCCGCCCTGGGAGTAACCAGCTACGGCCAGATGACCGCGGGCAGCTTCATGTACATAGGCCCCCAGGGCATCGTCCACGGCACCACCATTACCCTTCTCAACGCCGGAAGGAAGTACCTGCAAACCGGTGAGAGCGGCCTCGCGGGAAAGGTCTTCGTAACAAGCGGCCTGGGGGGAATGAGCGGAGCCCAGGCAAAGGCCGCGGTGATCGCCGGAGCCATAGGCGTGGTTGCCGAGATAAACCCCATGGCCCTCAACACAAGATACGAGCAGGGCTGGCTCCAGGAGGTGGAGGAAGACCTCGACAAGGTCATTGCAAGGATAAAAAGGGCAAAGAAGGAGGGGAAACCCCTCTCCCTGGGCTACCTGGGCAATATAGTGGACCTCTGGGAGAAACTCGTCCAGGAGCATGTCACCATCGAACTGGGCAGCGACCAGACCAGCCTCCACAACCCCTGGATGGGTGGCTATTACCCGGCGGGGCTCACCCTCGAGGAAAGCAACCGGATGATGGTCGACCAGCCGGAGGAGTTCAAGGAACGGGTAAAGGAATCCCTCCGAAGGCAGGTACGGGCGATCAACACCATGTGCCACAGGGGAATGCACTTCTGGGACTACGGCAACGCCTTCCTCCTCGAGGCCTCAAGGGCCGGGGCCGAGGGCATTCTGAAGGCAGATGGCACCTTCTCCTACCCCTCCTATGTGGAGGACATAATGGGTCCGGTGTGCTTCGACTACGGCTTCGGCCCCTTCAGATGGGTCTGCACCTCCGGCAACCCCGACGACCTGAAAAAGACCGACAGGATAGCCGCCTTCGTGCTTGAAAAGATGGCCGAAGAAGCCCCGGAGGATAACAGGCAGCAGCTGCTGGACAACCTCCTCTGGATACGCCAGGCCGAGGAGAACAGAATGGTGGTCGGTTCCCAGGCAAGAATACTCTACACCGACTGGGCGGGGCGGATAGCCCTGGCCACAGAATTCAACAGAGCGGTATCCGACGGCAGGATATCCGCCCCCATAGTCCTGGGCAGGGACCACCACGATGTCTCAGGCACCGACAGCCCCTACAGGGAAACCGCCAACATAGGCGACGGCTCAATGTTCACCGCGGACATGGCCATTCAGAACGTCATAGGTGACTCCTTCAGGGGAGCAACCTGGGTGAGCATCCACAACGGCGGAGGCGTGGGCTGGGGCGAAGTGATCAACGGAGGCTTCGGCATGCTCCTCGACGGCTCGAAGGAAGCGGAAAAAAGGGCGAAGTCCATGCTCAGCTGGGATGTGGGTAACGGCCTTGCCCGAAGAAGCTGGGCAAGGAACAACGGCGCCATCTGGGCCATTAAGCAGGCGATGCAGGCGGAGCCCTGATGAAGGTCACCATCCCGGAAATAGCCGACGAAGAGGTTCTGAACCAGTCTGAACGAAGGCACACACCCCCGGTGTTCATTTAACGCCGGGGGATCGTCTCTTTAAAAGAGGCACCCCAGTGATTCCCTCCTGAATCTTCCCGGTCTTGCCAGCATACCCAGGGGAAATGGTTCGTCCTTGTGTTTGTTTGAGTCACAGCTCCACTCGAGCGCAAGCTCCTTGAGCTCAGAAGCTGTTATCAGCACAATATTCCTCCCGATATTCTCAGCGGCATATCTGACCGCAATTGATTCAGAAACATCGGTAAACAAGGGCGCTATCACGAGAAAAATCGGTACATGCTTGTTTGAGTTCTGCATATATCCGTGGAATTGAGTCAGGTGAGAGTTCAGATCAACCTCATGTGGGCTTTCTTTGCTCTTGTTGTCCCACATGATGTACATATCCTTGAAGCTGAGAAGCCCGTCGGGCTTGTTCGAACCAGGTTGATTCAAAGGAGTGTGATTCATGTGCTTTTCAAAGAGGTATTCTGTGGCCTTTTCAAATTTAGCTTCTATCTCAAGATCCTTATCGATTACCCCTTCAGCCCTAAGTGAATTCCTGTCCCTGCACGCAAGAGACTCAAAGACATCAAACCAGATTCGGCGTTCATCTTCCTCTTCATCGGGATTCCTGATCTGCATTGAGTTGTAGTACTCGATGATCCTTGAAATGCGCTGCTCCTTGGTGCCGCTCACTGGAAGATCTATGTTGTCGCACCAGTCATGGAGGTCATCATTGTTGAAGTAGTTCATGCAGACTGTCGGCCTGATCCTTTCAATGATTTTCTCAACGAGGAAGTCATTGAGTTCGTGGCTTCGAGAGGGAATTTTGCTAGCCTTGAGAATGTCCCGGAGAACTTGCTTCTTCCTGAACAGCTTATAGCCAAGCAGAATTCGATAACCGTCGGTTCTCATATCAATTTGGAATATCTCCTGCATTACATCAGCGATCTCATCCGGTATAATATCATAATATACTCCGTTTTCATTCTTAATTTGAAATAGCAGGCCCCTCCTTTGTAATTCCTTCCTTACATCTCTTATTTCTGATCTTGTATGGAGTTCATTATTCGGCTTTGGATACTTCCCCAGCTTTGCTTCGAGTATCTTGTGCTGATTGTGCGTTACTCCCAGTCTGTTACGCAGCTTCCTGAGCAGATTTGCTTCATCAGGAGATTTTGTATTCCTATGATCCCAGGCCACTCCCAGAACAAAATTGTACAACTCAAGATTCTCAAAGAGTTCAGTCTGCTTCCCACCTGCAATATCAGAAAGCTCAACTTCGTTCGACTTATCAACAATTGACTGTTCCTGGGCAATTATCCTCTCTTCCAGATCATCTACCGCAAGACCATATCCAATCTCTTCAAGGAGTATTTCCCTCAGAATGATCTTTGAAAGGACTCTGACAGAGATGTCACTTACCGTGTAGAACACTTCCTCGATCTTCTTATTCACTGATTCAATATGAGTGTACTGTGGTTTTACCGCTATTACCGCTGTTCTGAGCTCGTCTTCCTTCAGGTTTCTGTGATCAACAACGTAAGCACTGGCGATACGCTTGAGGGTAGAAATGGGGTGGATGTCATTCACTATTTCGTCAAATTTCACCGGCAACCTCCAATTCATATGTACACAATGATACTGATGAATAGTCAGGTAGTTATAATGAAAGCGGGAGCAGTTATTGTAAAGAGGAAAGCAATTACCAATCGACAGTATGTTGAAACAGAGAAAAAATGAAGACATCCGGTAATGAGTCTTCCCCGCTAGTGATGGCTCAGCCGGTAAATCCAGATGTTTCCTTCATAGAGGTGGGAAGAACTTGTGAGGCAACAACATTACCAGCGGCTTTCTGTAACAAAGGAAAGTCACTGGATCATCAGGCTCAGCCCGAAATTGACATAGGGCTCCGGCTCAAACCCCTGCTGGTACTCATCCCCAGCGTTCTCAAGCATCACCCCGGCGCCGATACCGGGTTCCAGGTCCAGCCCAGCCCCGCTTTCTACAAGACTGCATTTCCATCCGAACTTGAAGCCCGTGAAAAAGGATTCAATCACATTCCCATCTGACCAGTTCAGAGCAGCTCCGCCAATACCTGAAATGAAAGAGCCTGAAGAACCCTCTAACTTGTACCTTCTCAGTTCCGCATTGACCCCGCAGCCCCAGCTGGTGGATTCGAAATAGTCACCGGAACAGAGCAATGGTCCTCCGGAGAAGAGAAGGGAGTAATGGGGATGCCCGTCAAGCTCATTCTCATAGAAATAGGAAAGTGCCAGGGTCTCATTAACGGAAACATCGAAAACAGAAGACCCTTCAGGGACCAGGGAGTCGGTAACGGCGAAACCACAGGAAACAAGGAAAGCAAGCAATGGCAAGACAAGCCTCCATTCATAAAACCGTGATAGATATATTATTCTCCCGCATGACCGTTTGTTCCTGATCCCGGGACAGGCTTTCAGACCATCGCAGATGGATCATCCCCGGGAAGCTACCGGAGTATGGTCATCCTGGTCCTGCAGAAAAAATCAGGGCCGGGTGACAGCAGGTACATACCTTCATCAAGACCGGACAGTTCCAAAGAAGCATTCCCGCCGCTGGCATAGCATTGATAAGTGATAATGATATAAGTCACCGGCTCCGTCAGCAGCCAGGGGTCAAAACATGGCCGGCACCAGGAAGTGGATACTTCATAACACCGAACCATGGTAGCGGTTACTGAACACAGTTCCCAGCACTATGATAGCAGCGGGAATGCTGACTAACATCAGTGAGACTGTCCCCACCATGGCAGTTCTATCAGGGATCTCCAGCGCGCTGATATCCTCCTCGGGCAGGGAAATCGTTTTACCGCCGCTGTCCACACCGGTAATGGTGCCTTCACTGCGGATACCGCCCTGTGTTACCGCCCTGAATACCGTTTCACTTTCCCTGACATCCACCTCATCAGGTTTAACCCAGTGGCGGTATGTGCACGAGGAAGAAAGAAAAACGAACAATGTCATTGCTTTAAGCAGGGAGCGGTTCATAGGAACCAGTTCTCCTTAATTTCAAGTTCAGAGCCCTTCGCCGCTCTGTTTCAGACAATCAATGGTTTTCATAACTGAAACATTACCTGAAAGAGTCATATCGGCAATAGGCCCCGGCGACATTTTCCTTTATCGGACTGAGTGGATCATCACAGGAACCCGTAGTGGACGCTTTTCGAACTGATATGGTCACTCAATAACAACAAAGCGCTTTGCGTCAGTGAAGCTCCCTGATGTCATCCTGCATATATAGATCCCTGAGGGCAGGGTGTTTATTCCCAAAACATGAATACCTTCAAGCATATTCTGTTCATCAAGATAATCCACCCTTCTTCCCGTCATATCGAAAACATCAATTCTCACATCGGAAGTTTTTTCAAGAACGAATCGGATCGTTACATTTCCTGATACAGGATTAGGGGAGATGGGAAGAAGGGTTTCTAACAAGCCTTGCTCTTCGAATCCCAGAGGATCCCAGTTCAGTGTAACATTATGAAGAGTTGGGGTTACGTCAGGATTGGATGTCGAGAGAATTGCTCTGTACTGGAAGTAGCTGTCGTTCTCATCAAGGATTCCCTGCAAGCTGCAGGGTTCTGAAAGTGTATCCGACCATGCGCCCAGATCTGAATAGTCATCTGTTGCTCGAACTTGAAGTGAAACGGATGTACCTTCGGGTGTTTCAGCATCCCAGTCCAGATTTCCCCATCCGGGATCTGACATCAAATAGAGAATGCTGGAATCAAGGTAACCTGAGGAATAGTACTCAGTTTTATGCTCATACCATCTGATCTCCCCGGTATATTTATTCGTAAGTATTAGATCTTCGATACCGTTCTGATCCATGTCCACATGATCCAGGTTGTTTGCGCCGAAACCTGTGTTAAAAAGGCCACAGTACAATCTGCCGCTCTGATCGCAGCTATAGAATAAATGGAAAGAAACCGACCCGAATCCAACCACATCACTATCACCATCACCATCGAGATCCAGTATAGTGCAAAACTGAATACCGGTTGCCAGAGTTTCACCCTCCCAGCCGTTCACACTCGAGAAAAGCTTCTGAACACCCGAAGCAATTGATGTCACTTCACAGTATCCGTCCCCGTCTATATCACCGGCTCCGAAGCCGTATCCATTGAAGAAGTCGGGAAGTATCACAGGATACCATTCTCCATCATACAGATAGAGGGCTGTTTCTGGGTACCAGCTTTTGTGGATAGCCATATCCAGATCATCATCTCCATCTATATTGAAGAGATAAACCACTTCCGGCGTATGAGGAGAAAACAGAAGTTCAGAGGAATCTGGATTGCAGGACCACCAGACCCGAATATCATCATAACCCCAATTCCATCCTACCACATCACAGGTACCGTTGCAGTCAACATCACCTGTTGTGATTCCATGGGTGTATTGGTTGTAACCCAGGTCACCAAGGTTATAGTAAAACCACCAGTGCTGAATACATCCACCACCGCGTAATCTCCGCTTTCATAATCGACTGCCCAGAATGGAGTGCCCCACCATAACTTATCAGATCCGCGGAAATCACTTCTCCGGGAGCAGCACAGAAGTGGGATATCCATGCACCTGTTCCATCAGGTTGCTCATGCCAGAAAATGCTGTCACTTTCAGATACCTCAAGCATGTCCATGTCTCCATCAATATCAATGTCTCCCCATAAAACAATTTTCAGAGCACCACTGGTTTCAATCTGAGGAACATGCTCGATCAAGTTCGGAGAAATGCCAAGTTGAATGTACCCCTCTGCAACCGAATTCACGAGGGATGATTCGTTAAAGGTGTTGTTCCAGTCGTTCACTGGTCCGAGTACTCCATCGCCTCCAGACCAATCGGTCTGTATTGCGGTGTTGGAGTAAGATATTCGTATTGCAAGCAGCATAAGAAGCAATAGTCTATTCATAGCCATCCTCCCTATAAACAGTATCCCGATAGCTTATGAATGTCAACGAGTGAAAAAATCAGAGAGAATCCTGCGACGCTCCATGATCCCAAACTTCGGCACCCCGTATTGGATGCTGATGGAACCAGAGAAGGGTCTTGCCAGATGATTTGATTGTAGTATATTGTATTACATTAGAATACACAGCAGTACGTGCAGGAGGTAGAATGAGCACTGCAATATCAGTAAGGCTCTCTGATGAAATTGCATCTGAGTTGGGAGAAATTGCCAAAGAAACAGACAGATCGAAATCCTATCTGATACAGAAGGCAATTGAGGCCTACCTTGAGGACATGGCTGATCTTCAGGTTTCTCTGGATAGGCTCCAGGATCCAACAGATAAGGTCATCTCACTCGATGAAATGAAGAAGAGTCTTGGCCTATAGCATTACCTTTAAGAACTCTGTTTCCAGGGACTTGAAGAAACTCGACAGAAGCGATGCTGAAAGAGTTCTCAAGCTCATTACTGAAGAGCTACCGCATATTGCCGATTCTCTTCCGGAACTAAAGGGTAAGTTCTCAGGCTTCCGAAAATACCGTGTTGGGGATTACCGAGTGGTTTTCACCATCCTTGATGATTCAATACTCATTACCAGAGTAAGACACCGTCGAGAAGCTTACAAGCACTGACCACTTCTGGCACCCCGTAGTGGAGACTCTTAGAACCTGCTCGGCGAATGGGTCTGATGCGCTCTCTTGACATTGTAGCCCATCCAGGCTACATTCATAGCGAAGGAGAGGTTTCTATGAGTAAGACCGCAACAGTTAGAGCCAGACTTGAGCCCGGTCTAAAGGAAAAGGCTGAGGAAATACTCAGCAAGCTGGGTTTGTCAACTACCCAGGCTATTACTCTATTCTTCAGGCAAATCGAGATGAGCGAAGGTCTCCCGTTTGATGTTAGAATTCCTTCCGTCCTTACAAAGAAGACCATGGATGAAACTGATTCTGGAGAAGGACTGATCCTCTGCGAGGATGCTGACGACCTGTTTGAGCAGCTTGGGATCTGATGTACCGACCGGTTTATACCCGGCAGTTCAAGAGGGACATCAAGTCAGCTAAAAAACAGGGGCGGAACATCGATCAATTCAAACTGATCGCTCGATCCCTTCTGGCAGGCAAAGTACTTGATCCAATCTTCCGGGATCACAAACTCATTGGGAATTATGCAGGCAGGCGGGAATGCCATATCGAATCCGATTGGCTGCTTATCTATAAAATCGATAATGATCTGCTCATCTTCGAAAGATGCGGCTCTCATTCTGAACTCTTCAAACTGTAGCATTGGCACCCCGTATTGGACGGTTTTCGAACTCTCTCTCGAGCTGCTAAATAGAAGGCCACCTACTCAGTAAGGACCAACCTGAGGCTTTCTTGAGAGTCCCCTGCGGTAATTACACAAATGTAGATGCCGGGTGGGACACTCCCTATTTCCATTGTGCTGACACCCGCTTCGTACTGTGTTGACGGAACATGATAAACCTGTCTGCCAGAGATATCGAAAACCGTCAGTTCAATATCGAGAGGCTCATCACATGTCAGTGCTACTGTCGCGCTGCCTGAAACAGGATTAGAGGCAACCGATAGTATGCCCATGTCTTCCAGTCCACCTTCTTCCAGCCCCATTTCGCTCCAGGTAAGACTGATATACGAAAGCCAGGGAGTGGCCAACGGATCGCTGGTTTCCATGTTGACCCTGTACTGGAAGTAACTGTCTCCGTCTTCCACCACTTCACCTACCTGGATCGGTGAGGAGTATTGAGGCTCGGACCAGTCTCCCATAACATTGTAGTCATCCGAAGCTCTGATCTGCACGGAAAGTTCAGTTCCACTTGGCACTTCGGAGTCCCATGTAAGGGTATTGTAGCAGGGATACTCCGTATCCGTGTCAAGAATACTGGATTCCAGATAGCCTTCGGTTGAATAACCGTTCTCATTCAGATCCCACCATGAGAGCTGGTCGTTGAAAAGCATACAGGCAACCAGGTCATTCTTGCCGTCACCGTTAACATCTGATGGGTGAACTGACCATGCGGAGTTAATGTAGGGAGCAACATTATGCACTGCCCAGTCCTCCCCGATACCATCAAGGTTCTCGCACCAGAAAATGTGTCCACCGGTGGAGTTCACTATCGAACAAATATCCATGTCCCGTCTGAATCTAAATCGGAGATATGAACATCGAACAGGAGATTAAGTCCAAGTTGAAAGTGAGTGACAGTGAACTGTGTCCAAGATCCTCCAAGCCCGTCGTCGTTCCTGAACCAGACGAGATCGCCTTCGTCTCCGGAAACTGCTGCAACATCAATATCCCCGTCTCCGTCAATATCCTCCCCATGCATTGCCTGGGGATGAACAAATGAATCACTTATGACATGATCCGCCCATTCGGTACCCGTTCCATTAAGGTTTTCCCACCAGTACAAACTATTGTTGAGACAGGCCAGTCCGATAAAATCGAGGTATCCGTCGGAATTGATGTCGCATGGATTCCCGCATATGGCTCCTATTACGCTGCTGTCGACCTGATGATCCTGCCAGACTTCCCCGTTCCCGTCGACGTTCTCACACCAGAGCATAGTATCAAACCACCAGGAAGCCAGTGCCAGATCGACATCACCGTCTCCGTCAATATCAGCACATTCCACCCAATCGGCTACTTCGCATGCCAGGTGTTCTTCCCACTGGGTTCCAGTACCATCGGTGTTGGACCACCAGCACACCTGTTCATTCCGATTGGCTGCAACAACATCCATAGTACCATTGCCGTCGATATCCGCGGAAACCACATTCTGACCTATCTGGAATCCTGAATCGATGGTATGCTCTTCCCAGGAGAGACCCGCTGAGTCCAAGTTTTCCCACCAGAGTATCTGCTGAGTGCCGCCCATGTATCCAAAGAGAGCTATGATGTCATTGTCCCCATCGCCATCCAAGTCTGAAGAAAAAACCGAAACTGGTTTACCACCAGAGACAGGTATAAGATGTCTCTCTGCAAGCGACAGAGTTAGCTTTGGATAAGGTGGTGGGTTTGAACTCCAGAAACAGATACCTGAAGACTGATAGAAATAGCCTGACCAATCCAGAGTAGGGCCCATAAGTCCATCTCCAAGGAACCAGATAAACTGAGTTTCTCCAGCAGCAGCAATACCTGTTATCATGAGAAGAATACCGGAAGTAAGAATCCACTTGAACATCATCCACCTTCTTTCATATGTCCGAATCAATATAACTGGCAGCAGGGAGGTTCTCCCTTTAATCTCAGGTTCGCAGAACCATACACAAGACTATCAACGGGCAACTACTCTAATAAGAATTCTATACCATGGGTAATGCCGTGTCAACAGAATATCTTAGTAATATTCTATATATCACAATATATTAACAACGCTTCATATCATTCAGATTCGTTGCAGGCTCCTATGCAATGCTTCTCTTATGCATATTTCGGAGCAAAGCTTCCACTCAGGACAATCGAACATCTAACTTGGAAGCAGTCGATACATTCCATAGAAGAGCATAGAGCACCCCAGGGCGAGTTCGAAGGTTGGGAATCCCAGCCGGGGCAGTGGACATTAAAGCCGCGGGTTTCTTATATACCTGTTCAGTTGCCCTGGCACTGGTTAAGATAGTGTTAAGGGTACATATTCTGTTCGAACACTCTAACGGTAAAGGAGGGAAAATATGAGAACACTTATAGTAATGGCTGTTCTTGCGGCGGCCGCCTTCGGATTCGGTGAGTTCGGCGTGCAGGTGGGTTACTGGCTTCCAACCGGAGACGCGGGAGATGCCTTCGACGGCAACTTCTACTTCGGAGGACAGTACATCTACCACATGGCTGTTGTGGCTGTTGAGGGTTCAGTGGGCTACACCCCGCTGAAGTGGAGTGAAGAAGTCGAGGGCTATGACTTCTCTGGTCACATCATTCCTATAACTGTAGGAATCAGAAGCTACTCCTCACGGATTTACGCCGCCGGCGGACTTGAGCTCGACATGGTTAGCAGCAAAGTAGAGTACATGGGAGACTCAACTGAAGACTCCGAAAGCGAGTTCGGCGGATACCTCGGCGCGGGAATCATCGTTCCCATGGCCGCGGGAGATGTTGACATCAGCGCGAAGCTGCACTTCGTCGACTTCGACGACATGTGGGTAGGCATCCAGGGCGGAATCAACTTCTAGAACGGCCCGTTGCTTTGGGGGCGGCTGCGGCCGCCCCCTTTTTTCATATGAGGCCGGCCTCACACCTTTTTCTGTAGTGGAGTAGGAACAGGATACCGGCGGCGGCGAAGAATCCGAAGGAGAGAATGAAGTTAGCGGTGTAGCCAAGCCAGGTCATTACCACGCTGCCCAGCACCGGGGCAAGAAAGCCCCTGAGGGCCGTGGCGGTAACATGAAGGCCCTGGTAGGTGGCTGTCCTTCCCTCCGGGGCGAAGTACATGCTGGACATGTTCCAGGACAGGTTGACCCCGGCTATTCCTATGGCGAAGAAGATCCATGCTATGTAGAAGAGGGGTATTCCAAGCACCGGAACAAGGCTGCTGGAGACAAGCACAAGGGGGAATCCCGCCAGGATGAGGCACACCACCCCGGTGAACCTGAATGGGTGGAGCCTGTCCATCCTTGCGCCGAGGAATGGTCCCAGCACCAGTAGCCCCATCTGGCCCAGAACCCCCTTTGCCATGGCGTACTGTTCGTAGGAGAGGCCCAGCACCTCCTGGGAGAAGAATGGTATGGCAGGCTGTATGCTCATGAAGCCGAAGCCGTAGGTCATGAAGAAGGCTTCGAAGAGAACGAACTCCCTGTCGGTCTTCAGAACGTTCTTCAGGCTGGTGAAGAAATCCCTGAGATTGGATTGCGCCACTGCCACCGGGTCTTTCATTCCCCTGGCCATGAAGCCCATTACCACAGCCTGGGCGGAACCCATTAGCGCCTCCACCAGGAAAAGCCATCTGTAGAAAACGAAGTCGGCGTCGAGGAGGGCTCCGGCAAGCATGGCCGCCGGAAGGGCAAAGAGGTTCAGAACGCTCATGGACCAGCCGAAGAGAAGCCCCCTGTGCCCCTTCCTGTACCTGCTGCGCATCACGGCGTTCTGGCCGGGAAGAACCAGGCTGTTGCTGCCGAAGTAGAGGAAGAGAAGGCCCAGCATCAGGTTCACGCTGGAGGAGAAGAACATCAGTGCAATGGGAAGCCTCATTGCCGCCCCTATGAAGATGGCTGTGGAGTGGCGGTTGGAGCTGTCTATGAAATGGCTTGAAAGAACGCTGAAAAGGTTGCTGACAGGCCAGATCATGGTGAGCAGTGTGATCTGTGTTACAGAGGCGCCCAGGCCATTGGTGGCGATGTAGTCGTGGTTGAGGATCACACCGGTGGCCACCGCCCCGAGGATCTGGCTGAACAGATGAAGCTTGAAGGCGCTCTTTTCATCCGGGGAAAGGGGCACCCTGAAAAGAGAGCGGTCCGCTATTACAGGCGGAACCGCTCTTCTTTGAAAGAACAATTTCTATTCCTCCGGGATTATCTTGAATCTTTCAAGGGCCCTCACGACCTCCATGGCTGATTCCTCAGGGGTCTGCCTGTCAGTGTGGAGGTGGATCTCCGGTTTTTCCGGGGCTTCGTAGGGGGCGCTGATCCCGGTGAAACTGGGAATTATACCCGCCCTGGCCTTCTTGTAGAGGCCCTTGGGGTCACGCTGTTCCGCCACTTCAAGGGGGGCGTCCACATAAACCTCGATGAAATCTCCCTTGAGCTGTATGTCCCTGGCGCTGTTCCTGTCGGTGCGGTAGGGGCTTATGAAGGCCACCAGATTAAGTATGCCGTAGCCGGTGAAAAGCTTGGCCACTTCACCTATCCTTCTGATGTTCTCGGTCCTGTCCTCCGGCGAGAAGCCCAGGTCCCTGTTCAGGCCGTGCCTGACATTATCGCCGTCCAGCACCGCGGTGCGAATGCCCCGGGCGTGGAGTATCCTTGAAACGTACTCCGCTACGGTGGACTTTCCGCTGCCGCTGAGGCCGGTGAACCAGATGGTGGCTCCCCGGTGGCCGTTGAGATGCTCCAGGTCTTCCCTGCGAACTGCCTGGGGGTGCCAGGTGAGGTTTCTTTCTTCCGCTGTGGTCATCAAAAACTCCTTAGCTGTTGTGGGGGAAGGCGAAATATAACCATATGGCGAACCCTGTGTTCAAATCTTTATGTTAGAGGTATGAATTTCCCGTGGACATAACCCTTGGAGGAGCAATGAACAACAAAGAAACGGTAATTAAAGCGAATCTGAACAACTGCCTCACGGAAACGAAGGATCTGGGAATAGGCGAATGCAAGCGTGGCAAGGTCCGGGACATTTACGACCTTGGGGACAGGCTGCTGCTGATAACCACCGACAGGCAGAGCGCCTTCGACAGGGTCCTTGCCTCGGTGCCCTTCAAGGGCCAGGTACTCAACCGGGTCAGCGCCTGGTGGTTCAGCCAGACCGAGCACATAGTGCCCAACCATGTGATATCAATACCCCATCCCAACGCCACACTGGGAAAGAAAATGGATGTATTCCCCGTGGAATTCGTTATGAGGGCTATCTCACCGGAAGCAGCAGCACAAGCGCCTGGACCCTTTACGATAAGGGAGAAAGGAACATCTGCGGCAACGTTCTTCCCGATGGAATGGTAAAGAACCAGAAATTCGACTCTCCCATTATCACCCCCACCACCAAGAGCGAGGTCCATGACGAGTCGATCACCCCGGAGGAGATAGTTTCCAGCGGCCTGATGTCCCAGCAGGACTGGGATGAGGCCTCCAGGATCGCAATGGAGCTGTTCGACTTCGGTGTGAAGACCGCCGCCGGACGGGGTCTCATACTGGTGGATACGAAGTACGAGATGGGAAGGGACGAGAAGGGCAACATAGTCCTCATCGATGAGATACACACACCGGACAGCTCCCGCTACTGGCTCATGGAAGGCTACGAGGAAAGGCTGACCCAGGGCCTGGAGCCCAAGAACATCGACAAGGAGTTCCTGCGTCTGTGGTTCAAGGACAACTGCGACCCCTACAATGACGAGGTGCTCCCCGAGGCCCCGGAAGAACTGGTGGTGGAGCTTTCATCAAGGTACATAACTCTCTTTGAAATGATAACCGGAGAGGAGTTCGAACCGGTGGAGGGGGATCCTGCGAAGGATCTCCTGGAGGCGGTTTCAAAGCTATAGTGAAACTGAACTCCTTCCTGTTCTATCTGCTGGCATGGCCCCTTATGGCCCTGGTCGGCATACTGAACGGAGTGCTTCGGGTCTACGGATACGGCCCTCATATGAGCGAACTGGCAGGGCATCAGGTTTCCACCCTGATCGCCCTGCTTCTCTTCCTGGGATTCGTCTGGGTGCTCACCGGGATCAGGGAACCATCGGGAAGACGGGAGGCACTGGGGCTTGGTCTGATGTGGTTTCTGCTTACCGTGCTCTTCGAGTTCGGATTCGGCCACTGGGTTGCGGGGCATTCATGGGAAGCCCTGCTTAAGGATTACGATATCTCTTCGGGCAGGCTCTGGGTCCTTGTGCCTCTGTGGATAGCGTTTCTACCGCTGCTGTGCCTCAGGCTCAGAAGGCGGAACCGCTAGGCTTTACCCTGTTCCACCAGCTTCGCGAAGTGCTCGAAGGAGCGGTCCCAGGTTCCCTCGGCCCCTTCGGGGAAACAGCAGCCGGGCAGCTGCCTCATCCTTAGGTGGTAGGCTATGCAGTCGCAGCAGACGCCCTTCCTGGAACAGGGGTCATAGGTACAGTTGCAGTTCCTGAGATTCCTTTCCTTCTTGCACTCCATGGTCCTCCTCAGTTGATGTCACCCAGATAGACCGGATGGTTCTCGGGGATGCCGTTCTTTAGTATTTCCTTCAGCTGCTTCGGATAGAGGCTGAACTCCTCTATCTTCTCCAGGGGTAGCCAGGCCACACCGGTCTGCATGGGATCCGGGGTTCCGCCCATTGCCGGCTGGACCCTTCGGGTATTTCACACCGGAACATGAACTCCACCTGGTGGGCATCGGCGTCTTCAGCGGCGAACTCATGGTTCCTTGATATGTAGTCCCTTATGAAAAGCAGGTCCATTGGGATAACAGGTATGGATATCTCCTCGAGGCACTCCCGGATCAGTGCGTCGGTGATGGTCTCACCGTGGTTCTGCCCGCCCCCGGGAAGAAGGTACCAGACGGTGCCCATGGAACGGTTCTCGGTCACGAGGAGTTCATCGTTCCTGATTATCACCGCCTTGGCAGAGTTCCTGAGCCTTTTCACCGGTGGTCTCCGAAGAGGTCCGGCGTATCCCCTCGAACTTCTTGAGAATGTTGCTCATTTTGTTCCTGAGTTCCTCGGCGTCGGCGCTTATCTCCTCGATGGATCTTCTGGGTTCGGTCTTTTTCCCTTCCCCTTCATCCTCTTTTTCCTGATCCCTCTCCTCTTCCCTTTCCTCCGGTCCTTCGTGTTCCTCCGGTTCATCGGCCCCGTCCTGGAGTTCGATGGCCTTGAGGGTGGATACCACACGGTTCCCGCAGAGCTGAACCCCCTTCGCCCTTACTCCCTTCACGGCGATATCCTCCAGAAGGGTCTCCCCCTTCCTTGTCTTCATCCTCTTCTTCCGCTCGAACCAGTAGTCGAGGAGGACATTCTGCCTGTCGAGGAAGACCATGACCTCGCTGTTGTCGGGAATGAAGCTGTATTCCCTTTCCAGTATGTAACCGCCGATGCTGAACCTTTTCACATAGGCTATCTTTTTCTTCTTGTCGCGGTAGACGCAGGCGAAGAGCTTCTCCCGGTGGCAGGGTCCGCACCAGAGAACGCTTCCGGTTATCATGAACTTCTCCTGCATGGGAACCACCCTGTAAGTGCCGTCGGCGAGGAAGAAGAGAATCCTGTCAAGCTCGGATACGTTCCAGGATACATCCCCCTTCACCGAGGTACCGATGAAACCGGTTTCCCTGTCAAAGCCAAGCTTGAGGTTGGCAATGGCCACCTCCCGCTTGTCGATGTCGGTGAACTCCTCGATGGAGGTAAGCCTGGGATAGAGGCGGCCGTACTTCTTCAGAAAACCCTCCAGCACCTCCACCGCGTAGCGGGTGAGCTCCCGGAGCCTTTTTGCGGCAACCTTCATGGCGGCCTTTTATCTCGCCCATCTCTTTTCTGTGGGAATCGATGTCGAACCGGCTTATCCTTCTTATCTTCAGGGCCAGGAGCCTGTCCACATCCTCGGTGGTTACCTCCCTGTCGTAGTTGGTAAGGAAGGGTGTTAGCCCCTGAAGAACCGCATCACGCACGGTTTCCAGGGTCTTGCATTCCTCTATTGCCTTGTAGAGCCTGTTCTCAATGAATATCTGCTCCAGGGTCATCCAGTGCAGCCTGTCCTTCAGACCGGCTATCTCCAGTGAGAGCTCCCTCTTGAGAATGGTCTTCAGCATCCCGGCGGAATACCTGATGAGATCGGATACGGTGGTCTCAACCGGGGCGCCGTCCATTATCACCATCATGTTCGCGGTGTGTGCCACCTCGCAGTCGGTGGAGGCAAAGAGCTGCTGAATTGTCTCCTCGGAGGATATTCCACGGGCAATGGTTACCTCTATCTCTACATTCTCCGCGGTGAAGTCGTCGATGCTGGATATCTTCAGCCTGCCCTTTTTCGCCGCACCCTCGATGGAGGCTATCAGGGACTCGGTGGTGGTGCCGAAGGGGATCTGGGTAATGGCAACCTTCTTGTTCCCCCGTTTTTCTATCCGGGCCCGGCACTTGATCCTGCCGCTGCCGTCCTCATAGCCCGAGACATCCACCGCGCCCCCCTGGACGAAGTCGGGATAGAGGGTGAAGTCCTCCCCCTTCAGGGCGGCTATCTGGGCTCTCAGCACCTCGTTGAAGTTGTGGGGAAGTATTTTCGTTGACATACCCACGGCGATTCCCTCGGCCCCCAGCAGAAGCACCACTGGCACCTTTGCCGGAAGCAGTACCGGCTCTTTGTTCCTGCCGTCGTAGCTCAGGTCGAAATCGGTTATCTCATTGTTGAACAGCACATCCCTGGCAAGCTGTGTCAGCCGGCACTCGATGTACCTGGGTGCGGATGCCTCGTCGCCGGTGAGGACATTTCCGAAGTTCCCCTGGCGGTCGATGAAATAGCTTCTGTTGGCCAGGGCCACCAGGGCGGCGCCTATGGACTGGTCGCCATGGGGATGGTACCTCATGGTGTGTCCTATGACATTGGCCACCTTGTTGAACCTGCCGTCGTCCATTTCCCGGAGGGACCACAGTATCCTTCTCTGGACAGGCTTAAGCCCGTCGGAAGCGTCGGGGATTGCCCTCTCCTTGATAACATAGGATGCGAAATCGAGGAAGTTCTCCTCATAGAGTTTTTTAAGCCCGGTCATCTGAGATTCTCCATTATGTACTGTCTTCTGTCAGGTGTGTTCCTGCCCATGTAGAACTCCAGCATATCGGATACGTCCCCCAGGCGGTCGATCCCCACCCTCTGAAGCCTGATGTCCTCCCCGATGAACTGGCCGAATTCCTTCGGGCTTATCTCCCCGAGTCCCTTGAATCTGGTTACTTCGGCCTTTTTCCCAAGGGAGGCCCGGGCATCTTCCTTTTCCCTTTCGGTATAGCAGTAGATGGTTTCCTTCGTGTTGCGCACACGGAAAAGGGGAGTTTCCAGTATGTAGAGATGGCCGTTCAGCACCAGGTCCTCAAAGAAGTGAAGGAAGAGGGTCATCAGGAGGTTCCTTATGTGCAGCCCGTCCACATCGGCGTCGGTGGCAAGGATGACACGGTTGTACCTGAGACCCTCCACGCCGCCCTCGATGTTCAGGGCCCGCATTATGTTGTAGATCTCCTCGTTCTTGTAAACCGTGTCCCGCCTGTGGGAGTAGACGTTCAGGGGTTTGCCCTTCAGGGCGTAGACAGCCTGTGTGTACACATCCCGGGAGGCCACCAGGCTTCCCGCGGCGCTGAGCCCCTCGGTGAGGAAAATGGAGCTTTCCTCCTCCCTGGCGTGGTTGCTGCCAAGGTGTATCTTGCAGTCCTTCAGCTTGGGGATCCTGATGGCGGTCTGCTTCGCCCTTGCCCTTGCCTTCTTCTGCACTATCTGGAGCTCGGTGCGGAGCTTCTGGTTTGCCCTGACCTTGTTGATCAGCTGATCCGCAAGGCTGCTGTCCCGGTGAAGCATCTGCTCGATCTCGCTCTGAACCCTTGCGACGATGTCCCGCCTGATATCACTGTTGCCCAGCTTGTTCTTCGTCTGGCTCTCGAACACCGGGTCCTTCAGCTTGATGGATATGGCGGCGGTTATGCCGTCGCGGACGTCGTCGCCGGTGAACTTTTCGGTACTGTAGGCGTTAACCCCCTTCAGTATTCCCTCTTTGAAGGCTGAGAGATGGGAGCCCCCGGCGCTTGTGTACTGCCCGTTGGCGAAGGATAGGTACCGCTCGCCGTAGGCTGATGTATGGGTAAAGGCGAACTCCAGTGTTTTTCCCTGTAATAGAACACCGGATAGATGGCCTCTTCCCCGGCTTCATGTTCGAGAAGGTCCTTAAGGCCGTTCTCGGACTGATATGCCTTGTCGTTGTACTGGATCTTCAGCCCGGAGTTCAGGAAGGCGTAGTGCTGAAGCCTTCTTTCTATGAACTCGTCCCGGAAGGTGTATCCGTTGAATATCTCCGGATCCGGGATGAACTCCACATAGGTTCCGTTCCTCTCGGTGGTTTCCGACTCTTCGTCCTCCACCAGCTCTCCCCGGGTGAAAACCAGCCTTCTTGATCTGCCGTCGCGGTGGGAGCAAACCATGAAGTGTTCGGAAGGGCGTTCACCGCCTTGGTTCCCACGCCGTTGAGCCCCACGCTGAACATGAACACGTCGGTGTTGTACTTGGCACCGGTGTTTATCTGGGATACGCACTCCAGGAGCTTGCCCAGGGGTATGCCCCGGCCGTAGTCCCGGACTGAGCAGCAGCTGCCGTTCAGTTTCACCCTGATGCGCTTTCCGTGCCCCATGATGAACTCGTCGATGGAGTTGTCTATTACTTCCTTCAGAAGCACATAGATGCCGTCATCGATGTTGGAGCCGTCGCCCAGCCGGCCTATGTACATTCCTGTCCTGAGCCTTATGTGCTCGATGGACGATAGCGTTTTTATCTTGCTTTCGTCGTATTTCTCTGCGGTGTTTCCGCCCATTTCACCACCATATCTTGATTTCAGTCTTGCGTCATGCCCCACATGATGTGCTTTTCCAGAACCCTGTACCCAAAAAGCTACATATAGGGGCCATCCTGGGCCAAGTATACAATACTTCAGTGTAAACCGGAAGATACTTCATTCCATCCGCCGTTGACCGGAGGCGGATACTTGGATAGTATTTCGCTTCTCAGTTCAAGGCGAAGGCTATCATTGCGGAAAGAGGTAAAGTTGATATCGGCGGGAAGTATGGCTACCTCCGGCTACTACAGGTTCATAGGTGCGGTTGTAAAAACCGTTTCAAATCCCTTGACCCTTGAAAGATTCGCATCTCTCCTGGGCTCCGCAAGAATGCGATCTACCGCCAGGAACCCCATCTATATGAGCCATCTGAAAAGGGTTTTCCCCTCAGCCGATGAGAAGACCCTTCTGGGGATACTCAGGGAACACTGGCGGAAACACGAGCGAAACAACATTAGCCTGTTCTTCATGAAAAGGATTACTCGGGAAAAACTGGACGGTCTGGTGGAGTGGCGGGGTCGCAACCTGCTGGAACAGGCTCTGGGCCGGGGAAAGGGGTTGCTTCTGCTGGCACCGCATTACGGTGATGAGCGAAGCCTTCACATCCTTCTGGGAATGGCGGGATACAGCGTGGGGGTCATGACCAGCCGTTACTCCAACATGCCGCCCCCGGTGCGCAGGATGAAGCTGGAATGCGGAAACAGATGGAATGAGCTGCATTTCCCCGGAGACAGTCCGAGGTGGATGTTCGATACCCTCCTGAAGGGAGATGTGGTACACTTCGCCCCCACGGCCTACGGCGGTCCCTCGGGCACATGGGTCGGGAGTTTCGGCGTTCCGGTGCTGGCCCCTTCCAGCCCCTGGAAGCTCCATGCCCGGACGGGATGCTCTCTTGTGCTCGGGTTCAATACCCAGCTTCCGGGAATGCGTTTCAGAATGGAGTTCCAGGAGATCCCCCGGTGCGATAACCGGCAGGAGCTGATACAGAAGGTCTTCGACCTGACGGAAAGGAAGGCCAGGGAGTGCCCCGGGCAGTACGACTGGGACAACCTGCTGATAAGGCACAGGGAATCGAACACCATAGCCAGGCTTGGAAGGATCCCTGAAAACGAGGTAGAGCTGGAGTCAGCAACTGACCCTGATGATCTTAGGCCCGACCTTATACCGGAGATGAAACCCTACGCTGAGGTCAGTCCCCATGTCCGGAAAACCCCGGAGGACACGCCTGGCCTTTCCAACCGCCTGACCCGGCTGTGAGACAAGCTCCCCGGCCCATCTGCGGATGTTGGAGTAGCTGGTTACCTTTCTCCAGCTTCTGTATCTCTCGATCTTGTGCTTCCAGCCAATTACATCCTCGACGGTCATGTTGGGAAGCCTCATGTTCATCACCTCGTGGGCCCTGTTCCTGGCTGGGTCGAGGAGCTCGGGATTGGTATCCGAGGCAAGGTAGCCGTTCTCCACCGCCCAGTCGTGTATGTACCTCCCGGGGATGGCGGTGGAAAAATAAACGATGATGTCGTCGGGCTTCAGCTTCTTCAGAAGCTCGTAGGTGAGCCTGAGGTCCTCGTCGGTTTCCATGGGGAACCCTATCATGAGGTTGGCGGTGGCCTCCACCCTGAACTCGTGGCACCAGTTGAAGGCGCTGATGGCCTGCGCCGGGGTGGTTCCCTTCCTGTAGAAATCCAGGATCTTCTGGCTGCCGCTCTCCACACCGAAGGAAATGCAGTGGCATCCGCTCTCCTTCATGACCCTTACCTTGTCCCTGGTAACCGTGTCCACACGGCTGTTGCAGTGCCACTCCAGCTTGATCCCGGCGTTCCTCAGAAGGTCCCTGAACTCCTCGAACCATTTCACCGGATGCATGGTTATGGTGTCGTCCTTGAAGAATATCCGCAGGGAATCTGTTTTCCTGAGGGAGGCCAGTTCTGCTATCTCCTCCACCACATTCATGGCCGAGCGGAATCTGATTCCGCCTCCGTATATCATGTCGGTGCTTGGCTTGCAGTATATGCACTTGAAGGGACATCCCCGGCTGGTCACCATGCCGTACTCGGCCATTCCATGGGCCAGGTAGGAATCGTAGTCAACCACATCCCTTGCCGGGAAGGGAATGCTGTCTATCTTGCCGTTGACCTGTCTTCTGGGATTCTGAACCAGCTCTCCCCGGGAATCGAAATAGGCCAGGTTCTCCATGGAGAGATGGTCCTCTCCCCTGTCAAGCCTGTCCGCCAGCTCGACGATGGATTCCTCGGCCTCACCCACCAGTGCGCAGTCCGCACCGGTCTCTTCAATGGAATGCCCGGGAAAAATGCTCGGGTAGGCACCCCCCACAACGAAGAGGGCATCGGGAACCACTGTCCTGAGGTGTTTCAGAACGAAGGAAGCCCTTTCCAGCTTTGCGGCGGCGGATATGGCCACGGCAACGATGCCGCATCCGCCGGCAAGGTGGTCCAGCTCGCCTAATTCAGAGCAGAAAGAGTAGTCGAGATACACCGGAATGTGGCGGGAGTTCCTGAGGGAACTCACCAGATGCAGAACGCCCAGGGGTTCCGCCAGTCCGTTGTACTCGAACCACTTGAACCTGGGATAAACAAGCGCTGTCTTCACTGCTCTCCTTACCTGCGGGAACATGAAAGATAGCCCATTCGCCGGCCTTTGTCACAGTCTATCAGACACCGGGGAGGCGGGTTTCGTTCCCGGGGACGCTTTCCCGTTCAGCTCCTGCGTACGGGAACGGTCCCAAGACCTCCGAAGGATATCCAGACGGCCAGGAAGGCAGCTACTGCCAGAACCCCGTTAAGAATGCCCTCCAGGGGACTCAGGAGGAGGATAATGAAGGCAGGGATGAATGAGATGAGCGGGCGGCGAGCTCCCCGTAAGAATCCCGTTGATCCGTACCTGCCGTGGAGATTCCACGCCATCCAGACAGCCCCCGAGGCCAGGAAGGCCATGTGGGACAAGGCTGCTCCCACTATTCCCAGGAATGGAATAAGCAGAAGGAAAAGGGCCATTTCCATCATCAGAGGGAAGAAAACGGCGGGAAGGACCTTCCTCTGCCTTTCCGTGGCTATGGTGGTAGACATGAACATGTTGAACATATACGCAACGGGAAGGGTAAGCAGCACTAGACGGTAGGTCATCCCTACATCACCGGGGCTGCTGCCCCTGAGAAAATCCTCTCCCCAGACCGTCCTCAGCACATGGTCTTCCCCTGCCCATAGTGGAATGATCAGGAGGAAGGCGAGCACAAGGAAAAGCTCGGTCATCCAGGCAACCCGCATCCTGGCCTCCCCCCATCCCTTCTTCACCGCCAGGCAAAGCACCGGGAAAAGGGCACCGGGAAGCAGGGTAGGCGTGACGATGAGCACAAGGGCCTCGAGGAGTTTGAGACACTGCTGGTAGGCCGCTATGGCGGCGTCGCCGAGGAATGCCTTGATGAATACACCATCCAGTCTCTGGCCGGCGGCTATCATTATTCCCGCAAGGCCCAGGGGAAGTGCCGCGGCGAAAAGAGGCCGGACTTTCCCCAGGGATTCCCTCCTGAGATCAGGTCTGAACTTCGTTACGGAAACCAGGGCCACACCGGCAAAGACCAGGGCGGGTATCTCCCTGAGAATATAGGTAGAACCGGCGAAAACCACTCCTCTTCCGCTGTAAAGAGCATACAGTGCAAGACCTATGCCCAGAAGGCCGTGAAGTATCCTGGCCGCTCCTTCGTACACCATTTGCTCCCTGGCCCTGAAAAGGGCGAAGGCGCTCTCGCAGTAGCCGTTGAGGACAAAGGCCGATGAGACCAGGAACACCAGGAGTATCTGTCTGGATGAATAGCCCGCAAGTGACACCGAAAGCATCACAACGGCAAGGGCAATTGAGGACAGCACCGTTCTTGTGACCAGTGCCGCGGTGAACACCGAGTTCACCGGCTCACCGGTGGCGATCCTTCTAGTAACGAGCATGCTCACGCCCATGTCACTCAGGAACACCACGATCAGGCCTATGGAAACCGATAGAAGCAGCTCCCCGAAGGCACCGTCCTCCAGTATTCTGCTGAAGATCATCAGTGAACCGAATAGCCCGGCTTTCCCGACTATCTGCCCCAGGAGCATGTACGCGCTGTTGGCCCTGCGTCCCGCCATGCCCGGGTCAGGCTTTGAAGATCCGGCCGGGGGTCACGCCGGCTTCCTTCAGGGCGGTGTTCCTCTTGATCTTTTTCGTTGTGGTTTTGGGAAGCTCGTCCTCGGAAATGAGGAATCCCGCTATCCGCTTGTGTATCTCGGTTTTTGAGTTGTACCGCTTCACGGCGTCCCGGATGGCCTGTACCTCGTCTTCCACGGTGATCTTCCTGCCCTGGCTCTCGGCCTCTTCGATGAGGAGGTCGCGGTCCGGGACCACCAGCACGAATATCTCCTCACCCTTGGTTTCCGAGGCCTTGCCGAAGACCACGCACTCCCTGATGTGCCTGAACCTGTTCAGCCTTGTCTCGATCTCTTCAGGGTAGATGTTCTTGCCGTTCTTGGCTATGATGACGTTCTTCTTCCTGCCGGTGATGAAGAGGAAGCCGTCGGGGTCCACATACCCGTAGTCGCCGGTGCGGAACCAGCCGTCATCGGAGAGCACCTTCGCCGTGGCCTCGGGGTCACCGTAGTAGCCCAGCATCACATTGGGCCACGAACCACTATCTCTCCGGTCCCGGTGCCGTCGGGCTCGTCTATCCTGCATTCCATTCCGTGTATCACCGGCCCTACGCTTCCGTACCTGTTGGCCCTTATCCTGTTCACGCTGATGATAGGGGCCGTTTCGGTGAGGCCGTAGCCCTGGAGTACCTTGAACCCCAGTTTTTCAAACCCCTCCACCACCACCGGGTCTATGCCGGCCCCGCCGGATATCAGTAGCCTGAGCCTGCCTCCGAACTTCTCATGCACCTTGCCGAAGACCTTCTTCCGGAGCCCCTTCATTCCGATCTTTTCCCCGGCGGCGGAGACCGCCATGCCGAAACCCAGCCTGGCCTTGCCCAGGCTGCCGCTGCGTATCTTGTCCATTATCCTCCGGTACATGGTTTCCCAGACAAGGGGTACCGCCAGGATCACAGTGGCCCCGGTGGTCACAAGGTCATCGGCAATGTAGCGAAGACCATGGACGATGGCGATCTGGGCCCCCATGGAGAGAGGCAGGAGGAAACCGGCGGTGCCCTCGTACATGTGATGCACGGGAAGAACGCTGAGAAAGGTGTCGGATTCGTCAAGGTTCACGAACTTTATGATCTGCTTAACATTGGTCAGTATGGAGTTCTGTGAGTGCATTACGCCCTTGGCGGTGCCGGTGGTCCCTGAGGTGTAGCTTATCACCGCCACCCTGTGGACGTCGTAGGAGGCCGGGAGTTCTCCCTTGCTCAGCCTGCCGCTCCTGAGAACACCCCTGAATGTGGTTCTCGCATCCTCGAAGCCTGAGTTCATGGTAACGGACTGAACATCCTTCAGGCCCTGGAACCAGTCGGTGAACTCGGTGTCGTGGAAGATGATATTGGTTCCGGAGTAGTGCAGGATGGTGTGCATGTCCGCCTCGGGAAGGGCGGGGTCGATGGGAACGACTATGCCCCCGGCCCTCATGGTGGCAAGATAGGCGGTGTACCAGGAAATGCTGTTCCTTCCCACTATGCCCACCACGGGTTTCGGGTTCAGCTCCAGTAGTCCCCTGGCAAGCCAGTCCATGTCGTCGGCGAGGTGGGAATAGGTGATGGAGCGGAACCTGCCCGGCTCCAGGGGTTCACGCACTGCGATGGTGTCCGGGATCCTGCTGGCGGTCCTCTGTAGCATCTCCGGAATACTGGGCATTTCAGGAACTGGATTCAGCGGACCGCCTGGTATGGTTCTGTTCATAATTCCATCTCCGTCCGATTATGGTCTTCCTGAATAATACTTTCAGGGGCTCCCGTGGCAACCACCCTGAATCCCGTAAAGGGGTAGCCCAGGGTTTCATCCAGCTCGATAAGCGCATCCGGCCGGCAGTCCTGCCGTGAGGATATCCAGCTGCCCCCGGCTGCCACACCGGTATCCGAGGTCCATTCCCAGACATTGCCCCCCATGTGCCCCAGACCCCATTCGCTGTATCCCATGGCCCCGGCCGGGGCGGTCCGGGGCCAGCCGTCATTGATATCAGGATGTCTACCGAGTATGGATTCGGTCTCATCGGAGAGGTTCACAGGAATATCTTCCCCGGCCCCGGCAAGAATGGCCCATTCCACAGGATCCGGTAGCCTGTAATCCAGGCCGCTTCCGGACCTTTCAGAAAGCCACGAGCAGAAGAGTGCGGCCCCCTCCTGGGTAACGCCCGTTACCGGATGGGTCTCCATCCCGGGCACGGGCGAGTAGGCGGTGGTGTCGTCGTTGAAGGATATCGGACCGTTCCAGTTGCTTCTGAGTATGCTGTCCATGAGCAGGGTCCTGCCCCGTATGGTGTGGGAGTCCCTGAGGAGGCCCGGGTCCATCTCGTTCATGAAGGCCGCGAAGTCACCGGCGGTGACCTCGTCCCTCCCCACGGTCATGGGCCCCATGGCGAAGGGCATCAGCTCACTGGGTATCACAACGAATTCCATTCCCCCGTCGGTGTCGGTGAAGTAGAAGGGAACGGTGATGTTCAGTAGTTTCACATCCGAGGAAAGCACATTGACCGTCCTTGTGACGGAGAGCCCCATAGGGCCCCTGGCGGTGACCTCGACCGGGTTGCCCGGACGGATGATAAGGGAACAGGGGGAGCTTCCGGAGAAATTGCCCGCCTCTATATGGCAGTCGGTGGGGATGGTGTTCACCACAAGCAGGCATCCCTGGGTCAGCTGAAGGAAGACAGTGTCCGGTGTTGCTTCAAGAAGGGTGTCCCTGGGGAAGAAGCCGTCCCTGGCGGCGGACAGGTGTAATCCGTCGGAGGGGACCAGCCTCACCGCCGGTGTGAGCCCCCCGGGAACTCCGTTTATGTAGAACACCGCTCCCCTTGGAACGGTCACTATGGTGAGCTGCTTCATGGTTATTCTCGGGAACAGCCACAAAGCCGCCCCGGCGGCCATGAGAAGGAGCAGCACCGGTGGAAGGACCCTCTTCAACGGTCAGTCCCCCCAGTTGTTGGAAAGCACTGCCTTTATGTCGTCGAAGAGGTAGCCGGTCCTGATGTCCCTCCAGAACCTTTTCCAGATATAGGAGGGCCTGAAGTAGAACTTCCTGTGGAAGAGGCCGTAGTACTTCCTTATGGTCTCCCAGGAGAGGTTCTCGTGTTCCCATACCTCGGTGGTGCAGTGGAAGTTGTATATGTCCCAGTTCCTGCTCTTTATCCTGCCCTCACGCTCTATCTGGCGGAAGAGGGCGCTTGAGGGGAAGGGCAGGGTCATGGAAGCCTTGAGATAGGTAAGGGGTATGCTGCAGGCGAACCTAAGGGTTTCCCGGAGTGTTTCCTCGGTGTCGCCGGGAAGACCTATCATGAAGAAGCCAACGGTCTCTATTCCGGCTTCGTGGGCCATGTTCACCGCCCTGCGCATCAGTTCGATGTCCTGCCTCTTACCAACCTTCCCCAGGACCTCGGAGGAGGCGCTCTCTATGCCGAAGGCCACCTGATAGCAGCCGGATTCCTTTGCCAGACCGAAGAATTCGGCATCCACGTCGTGAACGTTTACCCCGGTGGGAAGCGCCCAGGGAGCAGGAAAATCCCTCTGGATGAGAAGCCTGCAAACCTCCTTGGCCCTGTCTATGTTCGCGGTGAAGTTGTTGTCCTTTATATGGATGTCGTTGAAGCCCAGCTCAAGCATCCTGAACATCTCGTCCACCACCCTGCCGGGGCTTTTTTCCCTCACGCTGTGGCCGAAAATGTTCTGGCTGCAGTAGGTGCAGTGGTGGTTGCAGCCCCGGTTGGTTTCCATGTATCCCACCGGGTTCTTCCTGGAGGCGATCCGGGGAGAGCGGTAGTACTTCAGGTCGTAGAGCTGCCATGCGGGCATTGGCAGTTCGTCGAGATCGGCTATGAGTTCCCTGGGGGGGGTCTGCTTCAGCCTGCCCTCCTCCATGTAAGCTATACCCCGGATGTCCTCCAGGGAATCCCCGCGGCATATCTCCCTGAGGGTGTTCTCCCCCTCGCCGATGACCACCACATCAAATCCAGTGTCCCTGAGGACCTCTTCGGGAAGTGTAGAGGCGTGGACTCCTCCGGCGATCACCACCGACTCCGGGCATAGCTCCCTGGCGGTTGCAGCCAGGGCAATGGACTCGGTGACAAGGGGGGTGGTGAAGGTTATTCCTATGTAGTCGGGTTTCCACTTCGTCAGTATGTCGCGGTAGGCATCCAGGGGCCTGGCCTCTATCATGAGGTCGGCGATCTTCGTTTCGTGGCCGTCGAGGAGCACCGCGCCACCCAGGGAGCCCAGTGTAATGAAGGGCGCCGAGGTGATGGCCACCCTTATCTTGCTGTTGCTGTAAACATCTATCGCAGATGGCGGGTTAACCAGAAGTACCCTTGCCAAGAGAGCTCCTTTCAGGGTGGTTGCCCGGCGGTCATCCGCCGGGCTTATTAATCAGTTGCCCAGAACGACCAGCCTGGACACCGCGGTCCCGCCGGCTCCGGTGGCCACAACGGGGTAGACCCCGGCGGGCAGCCTGTTTCCCGAGGAGTCGGTGAGGTTGAAGGGAACCTCGATGCTGCCGGCGGGAACGGTGCCTTTGTAGATGGTGTTCACCACCCTTCCGGTGATGTCGTGAACCTGAAGTGTAAGGATTCCATCGCCGGGAAGGGAGCACCTGAAAGCCGTGGAGCTCATCGCGGGATTTACCCCGGCGAACCCCAGGGAGAGTGCTTCGGGAGGGGTTCCCCCCTCCACGGACATTGCCCCGGCGGCCCATATCTCAACATCGTCGATGTTCCAGCCGCAGTATTCCCAGCCGGGATCGGTGGTTCCCATGACCCACCTTATGTACACCTCCGGTTCCCCGTCGGCGAACTCTGAGATGTCGATCACCCGGGAGCTCCACTGGTTTTCGGTGATCTCCTCGGTGCCGTTCTCCCAGACGGTGAACCATGTCTCGTTATCGGTGGATATCCTTATGTACCCGTGGTCGTACTGGTTGCCTTCGACGCCCAGCCACCTCTGGAAACGGAGCTGTGTGCCGTAGAGCCCGGAGCAGTCAATAGCTCCGGTGGTGAGGTTCCGTTCCGGAAGGTTGGGCTCGTAGTCACCCTCAAGATTATACCCGTAAACGTTGGAGCCCGTGTGTCCCGCCGAAGGGTCGGGATATCCGTGGGAACCGCCCATTCCAAGGGGCTGCCCCCATTCCCAGCCCGGGTCTGCTGTCCAGCCTGGATCAGAGTCCATGTTCCAGCCGTAGATCACACCGGCCTGGCCCACAACAAGCACAACTGTGCCGGTGGTGTTCCCTGTGCCGGTGGATTCGTTAACGAAATCCACATCGGAGGTGTAGACCCCCAGGGGAAGCTCCGAGGCTGCGGAGGTTATGGAAACGGTTATCTGAACCGTTTCACCCTGGGAAATGATGCCGGTGAGGGGACCGGAAAGCTCGAACCAGTCCGCCTGGTCCGGGGAAACGCTGTACTCCGCTGAACCGTCGCCATAGAAGGAGAGTTCCCAGGTGTGGGAAGAGGGATCGAATGGCCCCCCGACCTCGCCCTGGAACAGGGCGTCCTGGCTGGGGGTTACCCTGAGCCCGGCATCGAACCCGGCGAGCTTCAGGCAGAAGTTGGCCGTTCCGGGGTAGGGATTGCCCGGCCATGTATAAAGATCCTGCCAGGAGCCGTCGTGGAACCAGCTTTCCCCCGGGGAGGCCGATGATTCCACAATGACCCGCATGGCTGAACCCAGAAGCACTGGAACATCGGCGGTCCTGTCGAAGGGGTAGCCTCCGTGGGAAAACTCCATGACGAAGTAAACGCTGTCCCCGGGGTTTATCTCGAAGGGGCTCTCAAGCTGATGGGTATGAAAGCCCCTGTACTGATAGAAACCGGTCTCGGTACCCATGGGGTCTGAGAGGGCCCCCCCCTGGAAGCTGCCGTAGAAGGAGGCGGTATAATCCACTGAGTCCGCCGCGGTGAAGAAGGAGACCGCGGTCATGTAGTGGTCGCCCTGGGCCTCGAAGGCGTTCATAACCTGGGTCGGACCGGTGAACGTGTCCCGCCAGCCATGGTAGTCGTGGTAGTAGAACTGCTCGTATTCCATGAACTGTGTGTTGGTGAAGGAAACCGCTCCCATGAAGGGCTCTCTGCCGCACCACTTGTCCCAGTAGCTGATGTAGAAGTAGCCGTCGTAGCCCCAGTTCTCCCCCCAGCTGTTCTTGCATATCCATGCACCGGGCTGGGGAGCCTGGGTTATCATGTTATCGTCCCAGCCTATGATCGCCACGGCGTGGTTGGGAAGGTCGTCGGTTTCAGGGGGCTGGTACTGAATGTAGTCCTGCATGAAGGCGGCCTTCACGCAGTAGCAGGTTGCCAGGGCGCCGTGCTCCATGACGGCTTCCTTTATGTGGTCCAGGGAAGCCAGGTCGTCGCCGCCGGTGTGCCACTGGACATCGGCGGGATAGTAATAGTGAAAATCCGGGGAATACAGCTGGGGCGCCTGGTCGTAGGACTGGCCGTCGATGTCCCGCACGGCGCCGTCCCCCCGGGACAGGTAGGCTGTGGCGACGAGATAGTCGCCCCCCTGGTGAACGGTGAGACCTCCGCTTCCTCCGGGGGGATCCATGTCGGCGTTGTAGAAATCGTTGAAACCGTTCCACCAGTCCAGGTGGTACTCCGCCAGGTCCGGCTCACCTGATTCGCCATTGTCTTCCCATACACCGGTCATAAGGAGATTCGACTCCATTGCCGCCATGGTTCCGTGGGTCCAGCAGGTTCCTCCCTGCTGACTCTTTATGGATGTAACGTAGCTTTCGCCGGCCACGTCCCTGAGGTCGTACTCCGCCGGGGGCTGGAGCAGTATGGCCATGGCAAGGAGAAGAGTCATGATTACCTCCGATATGCTGTTTGCGGGAAAAACTCTTGTTTATATACTACAGTCATGAAATTGCTGGTAGCGGTTCCCGCACTGAACGAAGAGATAACCCTGGGTGGTGTTGTCTCCGCCATACCTTCCGTTATCGATTCCCACCAGGTGGAGGTGCTTGTTGTTGACGATGGCTCCACCGACTCCACCGCCGCCATTGCCAGGGAGTCCGGGGCAGCGGTTGTGTCCCACGGCCGCAACATGGGGCTGGGCACGGTTTTCAGGACCATGCTGGCCTACGCCAGGCGGGGAGGGTTCCACTGCATGGCAACCATCGACGCCGATGGCCAGTTCGATCCGAAGGACCTGCCTGCGCTTTTCCAGCCGGTGATAGCCGACGAGACTGACTTTACCACCGCCAGCAGGTTCCTCGACCCTGCCCTCACACCGCGGATGCCGCCGGTGAAGAAGTGGGGCAATGCCCGTGTGGCGAAACTGGTGAGCAGAATGGCGGGAATAAAGGTAAAGGACGCCACCTGCGGGTTCAGGGTCTATGGCCCCGCGGCCATAGAAAGGGTGTCCTGCTTCAGCAGGTTCACATACACACAGGAAACCATAATCGACATAGCCAGGAAGGGGCTTCGAATAAGGGAGATCCCCCTGAGGATACGGGGCGAGCGGGAACATGGAAGATCACGTATAGCTTCGAACCTCTGGAGGTACGCCCACCTCTCCATGGAGGCCATGTACTCCGTGGCACATGGCCACTCCCCCTGGCGGTTCTACGGAAGACCGGCCTTTACCCTTCTGTTCCTGGGGGCTGCCCTTGACCTCTTCGTTCTGGTGCGGTGGCTGGTGGTGGGAAAGATAACCCCCTTCGCAGCCTTCGGTATTGGCGGGCTATTCATGATAACCTTCGGAATACTCCTGGTCCTCTTCGCCTCCATCGCGGATATCTCCGCGGCGAACAGAAAAATGCTGGAGGACATCACCGCCTTCGAAACCAGACGGATAAGGAACCTCGGTTAACCCCCTATCTCAGCACCGTAACCTTACCAGATGCCGGGAGCTGCCCGGCGCACCTGGCGAAAACAAGATAGAGCCCGGCGGGGACCCTGGAGGTGTTCCAGGTAAAGGTGTTCAGCCCGGGCTGGCCGTAGCCGTCAAAGACCGTTGCCACCCTCCTGCCCGCCAGGTCGTAAACGAAAACCTCGGTCTCCCCTCCGGCAATGGTGACATCCATGGTTACAAGGCCGGTGAAACAGGGATTGGGCCTGGGACTCCCAAGCAGTACGGGAACCGAATAGAGGGTTCCGTTGCTGTAACCCGGTGTGGGGTTATCGAGTATTCTCCACTGACCTCCGTCGGGAAACCGTCCCAGTGAGATGTCCGCCGTCTGGTTCTGGAACTCCACTTCCTCGATGGGAGATACCCGGGGGGGGTCACCCGGTGCCATCCTTCCCAGGGAAAGTGTGTCCCCTCCGGCAGAGAGGGTGAAGGGAAGATGGTTCCCCCCCTTCCAGCCGTCGCCATCGGCCCAGAAGAGCATGAAGCCTCCGGATGGGATCATGGTTCCCCGGGGTACCGACCAGGCGGTGTCCCCCGCCGAGAATACAAGGACCCCGGCGTCGAGATCGTATGAGGTACCGTTGAACAGTTCTATCCAGTCGGAAAACCTGCCCCAGTCGTCCTGTATCACCGTATCGTTCCTGGCCATTACCTCGTTCACGCAGAGGCCGTTCATCCTGGCGGGATAGAAGAAGGGGCCCATGTCCAGCCTTGTGCCGTCGGGGTCTTCCCTGTTCGGGTCACCGGCGTCGATGCAAGGGGAGTGGTGAAGCAGGCGACCCTGGGAATCCAGAGAGGGGTCACCGGTAACGTTTCCCTGGCCGGGGATCAGGCCGCCGTCGGATATGGACCACTGGACCGAGGCGGTACCCTCCTCCACGAATACATCGCTTCCGCATTGCTCGAATATGGAACTGGACACCGCGGCATGACCGCCGCTTCCAGTGGTTTTGTCGTAAACATGAAGGGCGGTTTCGCAGTCCCTGAACAGCGTGTTCTCTATCACGGCGGAGGCGCCGTCCTTCACCGCTGCCCCGGTTAATGAACCCTGGGTAACGCAGTTCTCAATTGTGATCAGTGTTCCCCCGGCTCCACCGGAAGTGGGAGCGCCTATGGAAAAGCCCTTGTCGGCGCAGTCGGAGATCCGTGTGTTGCTTATTGTTACAGTGGATGCGTTAATGTCTATGCCGTCGTCGGCCATGTTCTGAACCACGCAGTTGTCCACGGTGAAGGAGCCCTCGGTGCACAGCTGGAACTCTATTCCGTCCATGCTGTCCGCCACCGGGTCGGTGAGGTTCCTGAAAAGGGAATTGGTGACGCTGCCGCTGTCCCCCTGGCCCAGGAAGAAGAGCTCACCCCTGTTGTCGGTGAATATGCAGCTGTCCACCTGGACGGTGCCCCCGTTCACCTTCAGGCAGGACCAGTTATTCCTGAAGGTGCTGTTCCTTATCAGCACTTCGGAGGAATGGGTAGCCACCCCTGCGAAATCGGCTCCGGGCCCACCGGCGTAGCCCCTGGAGCCGGAAACCACCGTGTGGTTCATGTCCAGTGAGCCCCCGTTAATCCTGATGCCCCGCCAGCCGGCGAAGGAGTTCTCTGCCGTGAAGATCACAGAGTCGGTGGCGGATCCACCGGAGATGATGCTGCCCAGGCAGTTAACAGCTCCGTTCTCCCCGATCAGAATGGTCACACCGGCCTCTATCTGCAGCGTGCCCCCCTGGGGAATTGTTACCTCTCCCGGTATCGAATAGGGGGAGAGTGCCCTGTACAGGGTGGTGTTTCCGGGAAGGGTCCCGGTGAGCACCACAGGGTTCACCACTGTGAAGGGATTGTACCTGTCGGTTGCCTCGGTTACCCTCCAGCCTGCCTGTTCCCCGGTTTCCACCGTCCACCAGAACTCCCCGGGAGCAAGTCCAGTTATGGTGAAGAGGGTGTCCTCTATCCCTTCGAACATGGCAATGGTATCGGAGCTGGTTCCCAGGCTGTCCCGGAGGATCACCGTGTAGGATGCCGTCGGAACCCCGGAGGGTCCTCCGTTGGCAGCCAGGACACAGTGAGGCTGTCGGTTACCAGGGAGTCGGACCTGAGGGAGCGAAAGGGATGGTATTTGTACTGAAACTGCCACTGAAGGTCGGATATCCTTATGTCGAGGTTGTCCCTGAGTTCCTGAAGGGCCCCCTGGAACCCCTGTATGTCCGTGTTGTCCCAGGTGTCCTGCTCCACCGCGTGGTGGAGTGCCACCTCCAGGGAATCGCACCAGAACTGCAGCCTCTCCGGGGTGAGATGATGGCTGAACATGCTCTCAACCGAATCCATGAAGGCCTCCCGGAAGCCCGGGACGGTGAGGGTCCTGGCGTGGATGGGGTTGTCGTACCAGTTCTGATTGGTACAGCCGGCGTAGTTTATCCTGATGTTCTTTGAGAGGACCCTGTCGACGTCCCAGGGAAGCATGATCCACTTCCCATCACCCAGCACATCGTTGTAGAGGTAGTAGTTGTGGTAGTAGGTGCTGTTGTTGGCGAAGGCGGCGTTTATGGCCAGCATCCTTATGAGCCCCCGGGGCCGTACATGGTGAATGAACTGTCCATGAATGCTTCGAAGTCCTCCGGCGGGCAGGATTCGATGCCCTCTATGAGCTGCTGGAGATCCTTCATACCCGATGATTCGTTGGTCATTTTCGACCAGAGCGAATCGATGTCGTCGTGAATATTGGCGCAGGCGCCGTCCCTCCTGGCCTTGTATAGGTTGCCCAGGGTATTGATGCCGTTCCTTTCCAGGAAGGACTCGTTCACCGGCTCCAGGAGCATGAACAGCCCCTGTACTCGCCGTTTATGTCCAGCCTGGCGTGGGAAACCTGAAAACAGGGAAACCCCATGCCGCTGAGTACCCGTGAGAAAAACCAGGCTCGGATGTAGGAATGGTCGAGATAGTCGGCGTTGAAGTTCCATCTGGTCCTGCCGAGATGGGGCTGATCAGGGGGGAACTCGATCCGGTAGGATTTTTCCTGAATGCCCTTGATGTGTCTCCCCTGATCCGCATGGTGCAGTTCTCGTACACGGTTCCCTGGTGTTCAACCGTGCAGGGAATGACGATCTCCTCCTCATAGTTGTCCATCATGTACTGGAACTGATCGGGATCGCACTCCACGGTGTACTGGGGAACCTGGGCCAGGCAGAAAAGGCTGAACAGTGCCAGAGCGTTCATGATTCAGCCTCCCCGGGGTTTCAGCTTGTAAGGCGCAGTGTTTCCCTTGCTATCATCAGTTCCTCGTTGGTGGGAACAACAAGAACGGCAACCCTGCTGTCAGGGGTGGAAACAATGCGCTCTTCGCCCTTTACCTTGTTCGCCTCTTTGTCGATCCTTATTCCCAGCGCTTCCATGTTATCGCAGATGAGCTCCCTGAGTTCCCAGCCGTTCTCGCCGATGCCGGCGGTGAACACAACGGCATCCAGAGTCCCGAGGGTTGCAGCGTAGGAACCGATGTACTTCCTGACCCTGTCGGCGAACATCTCGAAGGCCAGTTTTGACCTTTCGTGGCCCTTCCACATCTTCTCCTCTACATCCCGCATATCCATGGAGACGCCGCTTATCCCCAGAAGGCCGCTTTCCTTGTAGACCATTTTCTTCACCTGCTCGAGGGACCAGCCCCGGTTCTCCATCAGGTCGATGAGAATGGCGGGGTCGATGTCGCCGGATCTGGTTCCCATCATTACACCGCAGAATGTGCCGAAACCCAGGCTGGTGTCTATGGACTTACCACCCTTTACGGCGGTAAGGGAAGAGCCGTTGCCCAGATGACAGGTGATGGTGTTTATCTCGGAAAGGGGTTTCTGCAGTATCTCGGCGGTGCGCTCTGAAACGAACTGATGGCTGGTTCCGTGGAAGCCGTAGCGGCGGATGCCGTAGTTCTCATAAAGGCTGTAGGGAAGGCTGTACATGTAGTTGACCTCGGGCATCGTCTGGTGGAAGGCCGTATCGAACACCGCCACATTGGGAACCCCGGGAAGCTTCTTCATAGCGGCGGTTATGCCCATTATGTTGGCGGGATTGTGGAGGGGGGCCAGTTCACTGACCTCCCGGAGGCCGTTGAGCACCGTCTGGTCTATCAGCACGCTGCTGGTGAACTTCTCGCCTCCGTGGACCACCCTGTGACCGCAGGCGGTTATCTCATCAAGGGACTCCATGGCACCCATCTCCGGGTGGATGATAACCTCAAGGGCCATATCCAGCCCTGTCTCGTGGTCGGGGATGGGTCTGGTGAGTTCGGACTTCTCGCCGTTGCACCTGTACTTCATCCTGCCGTGGTCCTGGCCTATTCTCTCTATGAGACCCGAGGCGAGCATTTCCTCGCTCTCGCCGTCGATGACCTGGAACTTGATGGATGAACTGCCGCTGTTGATAACAAGGATCTTCATATCAGCCTCTTGATCTATTGGAAATTGGTGTTGAGAACCACAAAAAAATTCGTCTTGAACATACCTGATTTCCCCGGTTTTTTCAACTGTTTTCCGCCGGTGGGGACCGCAGGGTCTCCATCACAGCGAAGAGAAATCCCCAGATGCAGGTAAAACGGTAATTGGTGATCAGGGAGCTGCTGAGGGCGGCAATGGTAAGGGCGGTGAAGGAGGCTGTGAGCCACATGGCATAGACCGAACCGGTTCCCAGGACCAGCCTGAAGCTCCCGGCAATTCCACGGGCATAGAGAAGGGCCAGGAGCAGCGCCCCGGCAACCCCGGTGTTCAGGAGAAGCTGAAAGAAACTGCCATCCACATAGGGAATGGAGACCACGGAGAAAAGATCCGGCCTGAAGTAGGTTATCTCGTGGCCGAAACCGGTTCCGAAGACCAGGGTAACAGGAGAGGCGGTGACAGTGCGGGTTATCTCCCACCATGAGAGGAACCTGGCCCAGAGGGACACATCCCCGGCCAGACCGCCGTCTGCCCCTCCGCTCCTCGCGGCGACATCCCCGGGGGTGAGCAGACCGGCGGCATAGACGAAGGCAATGGAACCGGCGGTAAAAACTGCTATGAGGAGTACCCTTGAAACCAGCGGCCCAAGGCGAAGGCCCTGCTTCCCGGACCTGCCCAGGTCCGCCACGAAGGCCGCCAGGGCTCCCGAGGCCACCGCCAGCCACAATGCCCTGGACTGCCCCAGAAGCAGGCTTGCGCCCATGGTGACAAGGGCCAGTGCAGCGGGAAGGACCGGGACGGAGGCGTGTCTTTCCAGAGGGCAAAACCTGTAAGGAATAGACCGATCATTACCACGTTCAGTTCACGGGAACTCACCCGGAGGCCTGATGTAAGCCGCACATATACTCCCTCGCCGCCAATGTAGCCCTTCAGTATCACCCAAAGGGCCGCTGCGAAGGACGCCGCAGCTATGGTCATCGCCAGGAGTTTGAGATTCCCTGCCTTTTTAAGGAGCCACATGGACGGGAAAAAGAAGAGATAACCCAGCATGGGTTTCAGGAAGACAGCGGCTATCTCGGGATTATATCCCCGGATGACACCCCTGGCGAAGGCTGCCAGGGACAGCCCGGCAAGGAGCAGAATGAGTTTGCCGGCACCGGAGGAGGGAATTCGGCCGTCGCCGTCGATCAGGGCTCCGATCCACAGAATGAATATCCATAGCTGAAGAGCATCGTCCGGGCCCAGACGAAAGGGGCCGGCGTAGATACCCAGTCCTCCCAGAAGGGAGGTGGTAAAAACTATCTGCACGGCGAAAAGCATGGCGGTCATCCCCGGCGGGAATGCCATTGTCATCAGGGCGAGGAGCAGGAAGGATGCCCCGGCGGCAACGGGAAGGGCGGTATCGGTGAGGATACCCCCGGCGATAAGAAGACAGATAACTGCAAGACCAGCGGGAGTGAGCCGGTCCGTTCCTCTATTCCCCAAGACCCGCCGCTCCCGCCACGGCGGGTGCCGTTATGTCAGCCACCCACCCCAGGAAGGCGGCGTCCTCTTTTTCGAAGGCGGCCTTCGTGTGGGAGTCTATGTCCAGTTCTCCAACTAGAACGCCCTTCATCATCACCGGAGCCACGAACTCGCTTTTTACCGAGGGACTGCAGGAAAGGTAATTGGATTCCGCCTCAACATCGTCCACAACGAAGACCTGAAGGGTGTCAGCCGCCTGTCCGCAGATACCCTCTCCGAAGGCAATGCTGGTGTGTTCCGTTGGCTCTCCTGAAAATGGGCCCAGAACAAGCCGTTCCTCCCGGTGAGGGTCCACCAGATAGAAGCCCACCCAGTCGCACTTCGCCATCTCCATGTTCAGCAGGTCACAGACCGCCTGGAGCCTCGTTGTGTGGGTCGCTTTTCCGTCCATTATTTCCATTATCGCCGTTCTCAGTGCATCAGTTCTCACCGCTATCCTCCAGATCTTCAGGTCCCCAAAGGGCCATGGCCCTCCTTATGTGGGGAATGGTGATGGTTCCCCCGACCACGGCGCCAATGCCCAGGGCCTCGGTGAACTGCTCCCGGGTTACGCCGGTCTCCATACAGCGGTGAACATGCCAGGCTATGCAGTCGTCGCATCTGAGGACCAGTGAAGCCGTGAGCCCGAGAAGCTCCTTCATTCCTTCGTCCAGGGCACCGGAATCATAGGCGGATGAATCCACGCTGAGGACCCTCTTCAGTATCCTGTCCCCACCGCTGATAAGGGTTTTGTTCAGCTCATCCCGCCCTTCCAGGAACTCCTTTATTGAACTGTATTCCGACATTGTTCCTCCCCGATGGGTTTCCTTACGAGGACAAGGGCAGTAACGTCGTCCTGCTGGTCGCAGTCCCCCCTGAATTTTTCAAGGAGCCCCGTAATGGTTACTATTATGCTTTCAGCGGACTCTTCACAGTGTTTAAGGAGGAAGGTCTCCAGCCTTTTCACTCCGAAGGGCTCTTCTTCCGGGTCATGGTTTCCGTGATGCCGTCGGTGTAGAGCAGAAGCCTTTCTCCGGAATGAATGACCACCTCCCCCATCTCATAGGCGGCATCGGGCACCACTCCCAGGACCAGTCCTCCCAGGTGAAGGTTTTCCACCGGGCGGTCCCCCCTGTTCCTGCAAAGCATGGGGGGATCGTGGCCGGCGCAGCAGTACTTTATTCCGCCGGTCTTCGTGTTGATGAAGGCCAGGAAAAAGGTAATGAAGGTATCGTCGGGCATTCTGTCACAGAGGGCCCTGTTCAGCCTGGAAACTGTATCCGCAACCGGCAGATCTTCCCGAAGCAGGGTACCCAGGCTGGATTGAAGGGCTGCCATGAGCATGGCGGCGGCGGCGCCCTTGCCGGAAACGTCGGCAACGGCAATGGCCATTTCATCGTCGTTCAAACGAATCACGTCGTAGTAGTCCCCCCATTACCCTGCTGGGTATGCTCACCGCCTCTATCTCCCACCCGGCGGGCTGATGAATATGTCCGGGAAGAAGGCTTTTCTGTATCTCCCTGGCAAGGGCCAGTTCCCTCTCCAGGGATTGCCTGTGAAGCTTTTCCCCGAAGAGACTGGCGCTCTGGATGGCCTGGGCTATCTGTCTTGTAAAGCTGTCGAAGAGACCCCTGGTGTAGTCAAGGAAGAAGAACTGCCGGGAGCTGGCGGCGACGATAACCCCCAGTCTCTCCCCCCTTACCTCCACCGGTGCCGCCACGAGGGAGGCAATCCTGGTGCGGCATGCGTCGCCCTCTTCAAGCTTCCTGAGGGTGCTCCTTCTGTAATTGTTGATCATGAAACCATGGCCGGTGGCGTCTATCCTCTGGTCCACCCCCCGGTACCATCTGTCACCCAGCCTTTCCGAAAGGCCGGACCAGTCCCCGTTCCTCTCATGGATGTGTTCTTCTCCGTTATTCAGATGGAACCAGCAGGCATCGGCACCGGTGAGCTTTACTCCAAGACGCACCGAGGCCATTCCCAGCTGATCAGGTTCGAAGCTGGAATGCAGTGCCTGGCTGAGGTCCTGCAGCGTGGCAAGTTCCCGGCCCCGCTTTTCAAGTATCCTGGCGGTGGGCAGCTGAAGCACCATGGTTATCAAGGCGAAGAGTACATAAACGGCGAGGACCGTTACCACCGAAAGGTCCAGCCCCCCCATGACACCCTGGGGATTCTCCGCCAGATGAAAATAGATGTTCCGCATCAGGAGGACCGTTATCAGGGCGGCGGGAAGAAGGATATACCTGGACCTCCGGGAGAGGTACTGAACCCATCTCTGGCAGAAACCCAGGGAAACCGAGGAAAGCAGAAGGAGCAGACTGCTGAGCTCCACCTCTATTCCGGAGAAGAGCTCCATTCCGGGAGAAATCATCAGTCTCAGACCGGTAACGTGAAGTATGGCGGTGAGGAAAGCCAGGGCTGTGGTGATCCTGTAGAGCCACACAACGAAGGGGGACCTGTCTATGTAAACGAAGCCCCTGATGGCCGCCAGAAGGAACAGAGACACCGCCAGTATGCCCAGCCGGGCCAGGGGGACCCTGGAAACAGGGCTCTCCGGGGGGAGCCTTCCCGGGGGCCTTCCGGCTGCTGCCCCATGGAGGTGTCGGTGCTCGTGGATGTAAGAACGGCATCGATAAGGACCCCGGCGGCGGAACCGGTGACCTCTCCCAGTGTACCCAGGAACTGACCCGTTTGCCCGGTGAAGGCGGAATCCAGGAAGGTCTTTACCTGGGTACCCCCACCTCGGCCACCCTGTCTATCCTCTGACCGAGATCCCTTACCCTGTCTCCACGCAAACCAACCCCGCCGGTGCTTACTGGATCCCTTCCTGCGCCGGCGAAACCGGTGAGCCCCCAGAGCAGCACAACGGCGAAGAAACAGAAGGCAAGCCTTCTGGAAAGGCTGAGGCCGCTGAGGAGCTCTCCGGCACCCAGGTAGAAGAAAAACCGGCGGCGATCAGGAGTATCCCCGCTGAAACCCTGGAGAATGAACTGCCCAGGGAAGACGGGGGAAAAAGAACTATGAGCAGGGCGAAGAGAATGAGGGCTTCCCTGAAAAGCTTCCTTCCGGCTGGAAACGGTGCTCTTCCCATTTTTCCCTACTTCAGATGACTGGCTATCTGGTCCGGGGTAACCGGGAACACCGAACCATCGGCAAGGAGCTTGAGTTCATAGATGCCCTTCTCCAGCTCCTCCGGCCCTACGGTGAGAACAGCAGGGATATTGAGCCTGGAGGCTTCGGCAAACTGCCTTCCCAGCTTTTTCCCGATACGTCCATGATAACCCTGATACCTTCTTTGCGCAGCTCTGACGCTATTCTTCCCGCCTGGCCTATCACTTCCGGGGAGAACACAGCCACGAAGAGGTCCGCCGGGGATTCCCCCTGAACTCTTTCCGGTATGAGCCCGTAGGTCTCCAGGAAGAGGGTGAATGTGAGGACACCCATGCCGAAACCCACCCCGGATATCCTCTTTCCGGTGAAGAGGGAGGTGAGGTTGTCGTACCTTCCCCCTCCGCAGAGGGCCCTTCTGTTCTCCCCGCCGGTATCCATCAGCTCAAAGACGATCCCCGTGTAGTAGTCCAGTCCCCTGACCACCCCGGGGGAGAAAACCGCGCTCTCGGCATTCACCTGGTTCAGAAGATCGCTGAAGGCCACCACCTCCTGGTAGGCCTGGCACTGCCCCATGAGCCCGGCGAGCCATTCATCTGAAACCGAGCTGACATTCACCAGTCTTCCTATTGTTCCGGCGACGCTTTCATCGCCTCCGCAGACCTGGAGGATGTGTTCCTCCCAGGCATCCTTCTGCATCTTGTCCCTTTTGTCGATGGCGGAATAGACCTTCTGGATCATGCCTTCATCCACTCCGCACATTGCCAGGGCCCCGGCCATGAACTTCCTGCTGGACCAGCCGATCCTGTAAATAGAGGGATCGGCGCCGGCGGTCTGCATTATGTCCTGAAGAACGAGGATGATCTCAAGCTCGGAGGCCAGGCTTCCCGAACCCAGTATGTCGCAGTTGTACTGAAGGAACTCCCGGACCCTTCCCCTCTGGGGGCGTTCGTACCGGTAGCACAGGGGCATGGAGAACCATCTGACAGGAAGCTGCAGCTCACCCCTTGCGGAGACCATCCTGGCCAGGGAGGGGGTCATCTCCGGCCTGAGGATCACCTCCCGGCCGCTTCTGTCGGCGAAGGAGTAGCTCTGTCTTTCGACCAGTTCTCCCCCTGATTTCGCCGCGAAGAGGGACAGGGGCTCCATCACCGGGCCGTCGTACTCCTGGAAGCCAGCCCTCAGGGAAGCCTGCCTCAGGAGGTCAGTTACATACCTTCGGTCCTGAACTCTTCGGGATACCTCTGCCGCATTCCTCCCAGAGGCTTTGTGGAAAGAGCCATAAAACACTCCTTTATCGTGAACTGCCAATATTTTCATTGTAATTGTGTGGCTATCCTACCCTTCACCCCGGGGGCCGTGCAACCCCATCAGGGCTTCAGTGTGTAGGCATCGGGCATAACTGTCTCACAGGTTACCCAGGGGGCCACGGGATACAGGGACCCCATGCTCTCCTCCATTTCCGAAAGTGCCGGGGCGATCCTTTCGGACATTGCTGACCAGGGAGCCACAAAGACCATCTCATGGTTCTGGGTGCCGCCGAACCTTCGGTCCCCTGCGCAGGGCAGGCCCATGACCACGGCGCCCTTTTCAACCGCCAGTCCCATGGCGCTGCATACCGCAGCTTCCGCCACGGTGTCCCCCAGTGTCCTTTCACCGGTGTACCAGCTGTTCCCGTGGACGAGACGCATTATCTGGGCGGGATTGCCGTAGACCAGCACGGCCATGGGGTAAAAGGGACAGCTTCCCAGGGGGGCGAACTGTATGGCTTTATAGGTAGCCCGGTGGTCCCCGGTCTTGTATGTGTTCCCGAAGAACCGGACCCCTGCTTCCCGGGTGGCGGCGTATTTCCCCAGGGCGGCGGTGCCGTCGGTGAAAGCCTCGGGGGTCTGGACAAGTCCCGTGCAGGCCGCTCCGATGGAGCATACCATCCTGTCAGGGATACCTGAGGAGTACATTCCTCCGTGTCTTGCCCTGGATATGAGCTGGCAGTTGTTCAGCTTCATCTGAAGGGGTTCCCCGTGGAGTTCCGAGGGGTCCTCCAGAAGGGAAACGGCCACGGGAAGGGTATCGAGCTTCAGGACCCGGCGAAGTATTTCATCTGCTCTTTGCTGCTCCATTGTTCATCCTTTCCTGTAAACCGTTTCCTCCTCAGGTGCCGAGGGGCGTATGTACATCGCCGCAAGCTTTGAAAGGGTTGCGCTTCGGGCCTCCCTCCTCTGACGGTCGATCTCTTCGGCGCCGATGGCCTCCCTGAGGTTTTCAGAAGCTCGAGGCAGAAACCCTCGGACTCAGCGTCGGCGGCGGGTTCGTGAAGGAGGACGATGGCGGTTTTCGCCGCCCTTGCGGAAAGACCCCTGCGGTGATCCAGAAGGGCAAAACCGTACATGATCCTGATGAGGACCGGTTTGCTTCCGGACTTTTCCGCGGTTTCCCCGGCCCTTGTGAGGAATGATTCAGCCCTTTGGAACTCCTCCCTTTCCAGATAGTAGAAGGCAAGGCCGTTAAGGGCGTTGGATATAATGGTCTCGTCACGGGCTTTCTCCCCCAGCACCAGGGCTTCTTCATAGTTCCTGCGAACCTCTTCGGACTTACCCCTCATCTGGTTGAGAACCGCCAGGTTCAGCATGGTACCCGCCTGGCCCCGGACACTGCCGATGCGCATGAAATAGTCCGCCGCGGTGGAATAGTGCTGCTCCGCTTCTCCATACCTGCCCTGGCTGGCCTCGATACCGGCCACCTGATTCAGGGCAACGGCGCACTTCCCGGTGTAGCCGGCGGTCTTCACCGCGGAGAGATATGTCAGGAATGCGTCCCTGGCCCGTCTGTAGTCCCCTTCGGCTGCCGCCAGATCACCCATGAAAAGCCTTGCCTTCCATTCTCCGCAGCGGAATGACATTTCCCTGCAGCGTCTGGCCAGCATGGGAAGAAGGGATCTGGCTTTGGCATAGCTGCCGGACTGAAGATGGTAATTAACAAGCTCCAGTTCGGTCTCCAGGGCTTCCACCGGCGAGCCGGACTCCCTGAAAAGCTCCAGGGCCTGCTCAAGTATGTCCCCTGCGCCGGAGAGGCTTCCCATCTCAAGGAGAATTGATCCCCTGGTGTAAAGAACGGTTCCCCTGTCGGCGTCCATGAGTCCCTGACTGATCTCCATTGCGGAGTTGATAAGCTTTTCCGAAACGGCGGTCCTGCCGGTCCTGAAGGCCAGGAAGCCCTGATATGCCATTATTATCGCCGCAAGGCCCTCGGGAAGCGAGGCCCCTGCCCCCTCCAGCGCCTCCTCCATCATGTTGAAGCCGGTGCGGAACCTGCCCCGGTCCTGGCAGTACACCGAGATCGGTTTCAGCATCTGCCTGAGGAAACGGAACCGTTTCTTTTCCACCGCGAGTTTCCAGGCCAGGTATATGTCGTCGAAGGAGGATTTGATCCCGTCCAGCCCCCTTCCCGCCTCAAGGCCCATCCAGGCCATTTCGCCGTAGAAGGCTGCCCTGGAGGCGAAATACCTGCAGTGCATCTCCCTGGCAACCTCAAAACCCCTGGAATAGGGGGGTTTCTCCTGCATGATGAAATCCCGTGTCATTGCCGGGATGTGTATGCCCATGTCATCCCTGAGAAGGAAGGATCTGTCCACCAGGGAGAGAAGGAGCTCCGGTGAGACGTCGGATATCTCCTCGGCCTCTTCAACGGTGAAATGTCCGGCGAAAACTGTCAGTCTTGAAAGGGAGTTCCTTTCAACGGAGGAGAGCTGGTCCCAGGACTGCTGGAAGAGGTCCGACAGACCCTCGGTGTTCTTCTCCTTCGTGGAGCCGCCTATGAAGGACGGGTTGGCCCTTATCCTTCTGCATATGGCCGCCACGGACATCACCCGGGTCCATGAAGCCGCCAGCTCGATGGCCAGGGGCGCTCCCCCCAGGAGGGAGCATATCTCCTCCACCAGATTCAGCTTGAGGTCACCGGGGAACCGTATGCCCGCAAGCCTTTCGGCGGTCTGTATGAATATCACCGCCGCCGGTGAGGGCGCCTCGCCGTCGGGGCTTTCGGTGGAAATACCCTCCACCGGCACCACCAACTCTCCCGGAAGGTCCAGGGCCGCCCTGGAGGTGGCTAACACCTTCACCTCGCCGCAGGCCCTGAGAAGCTCGCCGATGAAGGAGACCACTTCGTCCCCGGGGCTTATGTTAATGAACAGCAGGAGCATGGGAGAATCCTCGATGAACCCTGCGATGGTGTCCAGGGGTTTCCTTCCCGAGGGCAGAGAGAGCTCCGATGCCAGCCGGGCGGGTATCGGTGTTCCTCCCGCGGCGCAGTCCACCATGCATATGCCCGGGGGGAACATGAACTCATTCTGCCCGGCGGCCCTGATGGCCAGCCTTCTGCATCCCATACCGCTCATCCCCCTGAGGGTGATGAGCCTGGCGCTGCCCTCCAGGAGCTCCCTTATGTTCTCAAGCTCTTTTTCCCTTCCCACGAAGGGGGTGAGGTCCACCGGAAGGTTGTTTATCTCCGCCCGGGAGCCGAAGGCAAGCCTGCTGCCCAGGGGAAAATCCCGGAAGTCCTCCTCGAGGCGGCAGGAACCGGTGGTGCCGGAGAGATATCCCCGCCTTCTGAGGTGGGTAATGCCCTGAACGAACAGGCCGGGAAGACCCCCGGTCTCACCGTGAAACCACTCCAGGAAATCGTCCGGAGGATTCCACATGAGCCCTGCACGGAACCATGCCCGGCAGTCCTCCAGGGATACCGGCCCCAGGCGTACGGAGGAGGAAACACCCCCGAAACCCACCCCCTCAACAGGGGCGGTCCTTTCGGTGGAGGCGGCTATGATCAGCCAGCCGGGATAGATCGAATAGAACTCCATCAGTGCCTCTATGGAATCCCTGTCAATGGCGTGCATGTCCATGAGGAACACACCCAGGCTCATGGATGAGCCTGAATAGGAATACAGGGCATCTATCACCGAGCCCCTGTCAGGGCTGCACTCCAGAACCCCGGCCAGGCCGAATGGGATCCCCTGGTATCCCCTGAACCCCTTATGGTGAGAAGCTTGTAGTCCCCCAGGGCCAGATAGGAGGAAGCCCCCTGAAGGAAACAGTTCTTTCCGGCGCCGTCGGGGCCGAGGACGAGGAAGAAACCCCTGCCCTTCTCCGCGGCCTCCTGGGTGAAGGCGATGAAGGAGGCCATTTCCCTGTCCCGGCCCAGAAGTCTTCCGCTCTGGATTCCCGGTTCATCGTAGACCGTGGCTGAATCACGGGATACGACCCGGTTCCTTCCATCCCTTTTGGCGCAGAACAGCCTTCTGTCCGCCGCTTCAAAGAGATCCCTTGGGGAAACGCCGTCCCCGGGAAACTGAGCCAGACCGATGCTGAGGGTTACAGAAAGGGGAGGATCCCCCTGGAACTCACTGGATGAACAGGCCCTGAGCAGCCTTTCAGCGAATCTTTCCGCCTCGGGAAGGTCAGCCCCGGGAAGGAGGGCGGTGAACTCGTCTCCGCCATACCTGAAAAGAACGTCGTCCTCCCTGGACATTCCGGAGATCCTTTCTCCGAACTCGGTGAGTATGCTGTCCCCTCTGCTGTGGCCGAAACCGTCGTTTATGCTTTTAAAGTGATCTATGTCTATGATGGCCAGGGAGAACACACCGTTGTCATCCCGTGCCGAGGAAGAGAGTTCAGCCAGATGGCGGGAGAAGGCTTCCCTTTTTAGAAGCCCCGTGAGCGAGTCTGTCTGGTAATGATCCGTGGTCCCGGGCAATTTCCCCCCCTGCTGCGAACTTGAAAGCCAACGGTAAATACATATCCCAAAGGAGAACCGCTGAAAAGAGGCTCAGCCCTCGGCGAAAATGCCCCTGACATCCCCTGGAGAAGTCCCTGTAACGCTGAAGAACAGTTCCTGAAGGTCCATACCGGAAAGCTCTCCCCGGGTGATGACACGCTGCAGCTTACCCCTGCTGATGATGGCGAACCGGTGGCAGTGAACCGAGGCCACGGGGAGGGTGTGCGTGGAGATGAGCACAACGGCCCCAGCCCGGGCGGCGGACTCCACCATGAGCCAGAAAGTGGCGGCAGCCGGTGGATCGAGGCCCACCAGGGGCTCATCGATCACATAGAGGTCCGGCCGGGCGGTGAAGGCGCCGGAGAGCACCACCCGCTGTATCATGCCGTGGGAGTAGGAGCCCGAACGGCCGTCTATCCATCCCTCCATCTCGAAAACCCTAACGCACAGTTCGATCCGGCCTTCCAGGACATCCCGGGGATCCCCCTGAGTCGGCCTGTGTAGAGGAGGTATTCCCTGCCGGACAGGTGGGGGAACACGGTGGGTTCATCGGGAACATAGGCAATCCTCTCCCGGACACTGTCCACCGGTCTTCCATCAAGGCTCACATCGCCTGATTCGGGAATGATCAGGCCGGCTATCATCTTCAGGGTGGTTGTCTTGCCGGCTCCATTGGGGCCCAGGAGGCCGAATATCTCCCCGGGTTCGGCCCTTATTGAAAGGCCGTCCACCGCGGGTTTGTCTCCATAGCTCTTGGCGAGGCCTTCCAGCACCAGCCGGATGATTCAGTCATCGCCACCGGCCAGCGCTTCCACGAACTCTTCGCCCCGGAAGGGTATTATGTCCCCGGCGCCCTCGCCTACTCCTATGTACCTTATTGGCAGACAGAGCTCCCTTGCCATTGCGAAGACCGCTCCCCCCCGGGCTGTCCCGTCGAGTTTGGTCACGGCCAGGTCGGTCACGGGAAGGGCCTCCATGAACCGCCTGGCCTGGGGAAGGGCATTCTGGCCCACCGTTCCGTCGAGGACCAGCAGAACGCTGTGGGGAGCTCCCTCCATGGCCTTACCCGCCACGCGGTAGACCTTGGAAAGCTCGTCCATGAGCCCCTTCTGTGTGGGCAGCCTTCCCGCGGTGTCGATGATCAGCCGGTCATACCCGCCGGATATCGCCTTCTTCACCCCGTCGAAGGTCACCGCCCCGGGGTCGGAACCCGCAGGTGAGGAGAAAACGGGGATCCCAAGCCTGTCCCCCCAGAGTGAAAGCTGTTCAGCCGCGGCGGCCTGTAGGTATCCGCACAGGCCATTAGAACACTTTGCCCCTGATCGAGATACATACCTGAAAGCCTTGCTATGGTGGTTGTCTTCCCGGCGCCGTTAACACCCACCACCATGGTGACGTGGGGCCTGCCGCCCCGGGTTTCCACCGGATGGTTTGGAACGATGTCCAGAAGGACCTCCTTCAGGACCTTCCTCCAGGCCGTGGTACCCTGCAGTCTGCACTCTGTTTTGAACCTCTCAAGGACATACTCGGTGAGTTCCCATCCCAGGTCGCTACCAAGAAGGACCTCCTCCGCCTCCTCCAGGGTTTCGGCATCCACCCCGGGGCGGAAGACCGTGCTGAGTTTCCTTGAGAAAACATCCCTGCTCTTCTTAAGCTTTTCTCCCAGGTTCAACTTATGTTCACCATCTCTTCCATATTGACCGATGTGATATTGCTCACGCCCTCCTCGGCCATGGTAACCCCGTAGAGTATGTCGGAGCCCTCCATGGTTCGCTTGTTGTGGGTGATGACTATGAACTGTGTATCCACGCTGAACTCCCGGAGTATGGAGACGAACTTATCGGTGTTGGAGTCGTCGAAGGGGCTGTCGAGTTCATCGAGGACACAGAATGGGGAGGGCTTCACCAGATAGAGGCTGAACAGAAGGGCAACGGCGGTCATGGCCTTTTCGCCGTCGGAAAGGGCTATCACGTTCTTGAGGTTCTTGCCCCTGGGCCTGGCCATTATCTCTATGCCGCCCTCAAGGGGGTCTTCCCCCTCTATGGAAATAATGTCGCCCTCGCCTCCCCCGAACAGCTTGACGAACATTTCCCTGAAGTTCCCCCGAACCTTTTCGAAGGTCTCGTTGAACCTCTGGGCCGCCTCTTCATTTATCTCCCTTATGGCCCGGGACAGGGATTCCCTGGCCCGGTTGAGGTCATCCCTCTGTTCGGTGAGGTACGCAAGCCTTCCCGAGGCCTCTTCGTACTCCTTCACCGCCAGCATGTTCACCGGACCGATCCGTTCCAGTTTCCGGTCCTCTTCCTCAAGACCGGCCTTCAGCTCCTCCTGGGATAGGCCCAGGTAGGGATTATCTTCCGGGGAGGCGGATCCTTCCATGAGCCGGAGCTTCTCCCGGAGGGACCTGGCCACCGCCTCCAGCTCTATCATGGCGGATCGTGATCTGCCCAGTCGGTCCCTTATCTGCTGAACCTCCTTCTCAAGGACGGCGGTGCTCTCCATGAGCCGGTTCCTTTCCACGGAAAGACCGGAGCGGACCGATTCCGCCTCTCCCCTCTCCTTCTTCAATGTGGAAATTGAGGATTCCAGCTCTTCAAGCCTGTCCTTCATTGTCTTCACCCCGGCGGAGGAGGAGGCGCTGGATGAGGACAGTTCCTCCATAAGCCCCTGTATACGGTCCTCTTCGGAGTTCAGCATTGAGATCCTGTCCTCTATCTCCTTTTCTCTGTTCTTCTTCTCCCTGAGGCTGAAAACGATGCCGTCAGAATCCCGGAGGGTGCCGGCAAGCCTGCCCTCCAGGCTGGAACGCTCCTTCAGAAGCCCTTCCTCCCGGGTGGCAATATTGTCCTTCCTCTTCTGAAGACCGGCCATGGCGCGGTTGTACCTTTCGGTGGAGTCCTCTTTTTCCCCGCCCTTCGATCCCTTCAGTTCTTCGGTGCCCTGAAGGATCCTCTTTTCCAGGACCTGTTCTTCCTTTTCCGCATTGACCAGGGAGGAAGTCACCCCGGCCAGCTCCTTCTCCAGGTTGCCAATGGCCTTTTCAGCTTCACCGGCCTCTATATCAATCGCGGAAGCCTCTTCCTTCAGCTTTTCCAGCCCGGCCAGTAACTGGTTCTGTACTTCTCTTTTCTTCTGAAGTCCTTCCTCTGTCTCCGAGAGTATCTGGGAAAGCTCCAGGGATCCGGCGGACTCCGGTTCAACACCCATCCTGATAAAGCCCTCAGGCCTGAAGATGTCTCCCCCGGGGGTCACCACGGGAACCATGAGCCCCCCCTTTATCCAGCTCACAGCGGATGCTCTGTCAGGGGCCAGTACGCCCCGGCTCAGAATGGCCAGAATGGCAGGGTCCGCACAGGATTCAACGCAGCGGTCAAGGGGCAGGGCTTCCTCAGGGAGTGATCCCGGGGAGTCCGGAAGGGGCATGGCGTAGAGGGAGCCATCCCCGGGTAGGGAGATATCCGGAGTTTCCACCAGAACAGCGGAATCGAAACCGTAAAGGAAAGCTCCAAGGGCTTTTCCCATACCATGGAGTGGAACTATTCCGCCGGAGAGGGATTCGCCGGATCCGGCCTTTTCAAGCCGGCTACTGATCCTTGCCATGCGGTCTTCCAGAACTGCGGTTTCCCTGCCGGCAAGGTCGGCCTCGCTTCCGGCCCCATCCATTCGAGCCCTTATCTCCGCTGCGGTTTCAGCCCTTTCAAGGGCAGCCTGGCGCAGTTCTTTCAGATCGGTCCCGATTTTTTCCTTCCGGGCAACCAGTGATACCTTTTCCAGCCGGAGGTCCTTCAGAAGCCCTTCATTCTCCTTCAGGGAGTCCTCAAGCCAGGAGATCCTCTGGAGTCTGGCCTCCTCTTTCCTTACCCCGGCCATGAAGCTGTTCCTGAGTTCCTCCAGCTCTTCCTCCAGGGAAGCCTTGTCATCCCTGAGCGTCTTTATCTTTCCCTCGGTTTTTTTAAGAAGGGCCCGTATCTCCTCAAGGGCCGCCATGGATTCCCCGTGGCTGGCCTCGAGTTTCACCACCGCCGGGGCAAGACCGTCCTTTTCCCCCTGAAGCTCCTCGATGTCCCTTCTGTAGAGTTCAAGCCGTTCCCGCTCCCTGGCCATCCTTGCCCGGTTCTCCGCCATGCGGGTTTCCGCGGCCTCTATCTTTTCCCGGGTGACGGCGATCTCCCTGTCGCAGGAGGCCATTCCTGAATCGAGCCTGGCGCAGTTCCCGTGGGCTTCGTCCAGTTTGCCCTGGACCCTTCCGAACTCGGTCCTGGCCTCGGCGAGGACCGCGCTTCTCGCTGCCAGTGCGGCGGTTTCCCTTCCCACCACGGCGCCGGTCTCCTCCAGCCTGCCGGTGATCCCGGCGAGCTGATCCCTGATCTCGGTGGATTCGATGAGGTTCATCGCCTCCCTGTAGCGCTTTATGGATTCGGTAACCCTTTCGTGTTTCCTGTAGGCGGATACCTGTCTTTTCAGTGAGGAGCAGCCGGTTTCCACCTCGGATATGATGTCGGCCAATCTTTCAAGGTCGGATGCGGCGGATTCCAGTTTGAGTTCGGCCCTGTGCCTCTGTATCTTGTACTTCACTATTCCCGCCGCCTCGTCGAAGAGGAACCTGCGGTCTTCCGGCCTGCTGGACAGTATGGTCCCAACCATTTTCGACTCCAGTATCCAGTAACCGGTGGAGCCGAGACCCCTGTCCACTATGAGGTCGGTGATGTCCATCAGCCTGCACCGGGAACCGTTTATGCTGTACTCGCTCTCCCCTGACCGGAAGAGCTTCCTGGTAACGGAGACCTCGTCGTAATCAAGGCCCAGGGACCGTTCCGTGTTGTCGAATGTAAGTGTGACCTCCGCCATGCCCAGCTGTTTTCTCTTCGTGGAACCGGAAAAGATCACCGATTCCATTTTCTCCGCCCGGATCTGTTTAGGGCTCTGTGTCCCCAGAACCCAGCGGAGGGCATCGGCCACATTGCTCTTGCCGCAGCCGTTGGGACCTACAATGGAGGATATTCCCCTTCGGAAATCTATCCTGAAGGGATCTGCAAAGGATTTGAAACCGACTATCTCAAGACTTTTAAGGCGCATCTGAAGGTCCGTTCGATCGAAGAAACACAAAAACATAAGTGGTAAAGCTGACGATAATGAGCAGTGCTGCAAGAATGCCGAGAAGGTCCGTGCCGAAAACCACCGGACCCGCTGAAAAACGCAGTTCCGGAAGGACCGCCTGGCGTATCATGTACAGGGCGAGAACCAGGGTTGCGGTCTTGCCCCAGATATTGGATGACGGAACCCTGACCCGCTTTGCCATGAAAAGCCCGCCGACCACTATCAGGCCCTCCCGGCACAGAAGAAGCCACAGAAGCCATTGCTGCATGAGTCCCGCCCTGATCAGGCGAAGGCCATTATGAGAAAGGCCGCTTTGTCCGCTCCGGGGTCAAGTATCTTACCCCAGTCGCTCACCGTGCCGGTCTTCCTTGCCAGGGCGCCGTCTATGGCGTCGGTGAGTGCGGCGAGAACCATGAATACCGCCGTTTCCAGCCTGTGCCCCCCTGAAGGGAAAAGGCCGCCGCCAGGGCAAGGGGGACCCTTGTCATGCTGATGATATTCGGAGGGGTCAGGAATTTTCCCTTTATCACGGAGTCGCCTCCAGAAGACGCCTTGCGTGGGCTTTCGCGCCGTCGCCGCCGCCAAGGAGCCTGGAGAGTTCCACAAGCCTCTTTTCCCTTGTGTCGAGGTGGTTCACCACGGTGGCGGGCATTTCGCTGCTGAAGGTCTTCTCCACCGCCATATGCCTGTGTGCCCTGGAGGCTATCTGGGCCAGGTGGGAAATGACGATTATCTGACGGGAGCCTGCGGCCCTGAGGAGGGAGTCGGCAAGATGATGGGCCGTTTCTCCCCCGGTTCCTGAATCGATCTCGTCGAAGATCAGTGTAGAAGCTGAACCGGAATCAGCCAGGGACAGTGCCAGGGCCAGGGCCACCCTGGAAAGCTCTCCACCGCTGGCCACCGATTCCAGGGTGTCCGGTGGAATCCCCCTGTTGGCGGTGAACATGAAGACCACGGTTTCAGCACCGGTGGAACAAAGTTCAGCGTCTTCGACGGGGATGGCCTTCACCGGGTCCCTGAACTCCACATGGAAATCGGCATGGGGCATGTTGAGGCTTCTTATCTCGCCGCGGACCCTTCTGGATAGCTCCTCGGCCCCCCGGCGCCGTTTTTCTGAGAGCTCCTTTGCCATTTTTACAAGCCCCCGGGAGGCTTTTTCCGCGAAGAGTTCGAGCCCCTCCAGTGATGCCTCGGCCTCGTCAAACTCCCGAAGCCTTTCCGACAGGGATTCCCCGGCGGCCAGCATCCCCTCAAGGGTTCCCCCGAAACGGGACATCAGCCCGGAGTATCCGTCGAGACGCCGTTCTATCTCGGCCATCATTACCGGGGCGTCCTCTCCGGTGGATATCTCCCGGGCAATAAGGGAAGAAGCCTCTTTAACGGCGATGGAGGCCTGTTCCAGCAGGTCGATGATGGCGCCGCTGCCCGGGGATTCCCGCTGGATGTTCCCAAGTACCCTACTGAGAAGGGAGGAGACCCCGTTCTCACCCTGGAGGATATCTTCCGACTGCCCGAAGAGTACGGTATGCCTGGCGGCATCCCTGAGCTCCCTTTCCCGGCGGGTCAGCTGGTCATAGTCCTGTTCAGAGGGCTTAAGCTCCTGGAACATGTTCATCTCATGAAGGAGTATTTCCCTGCTGGAAACTGAGCTTTGAATGAAGGACCTCAGCTCCTGGATCTTTGAGAGGGCCCTTCGATAACCGGTGAATTCACCGTTGAAGGCCTCCCTCAGAGCGGTTGTTCCCGAGAAATCGTCCAGGATCTCAAGCTGTCTTGAGGATTTCAGAAGGATCGGTGTGGAGCGCTGGCTGTGAAGCTCGGCGAAATGCCTCACCGCGGCCCTGACCTCGTCGAGGGTGGAAAGTGAGTCGTCGATGAATACCCTGCTTCTGCCCTCAAGGCTTATCTCCCTGCGGACAATGGTCTCTCCCGCGGCGGGATCCAGGAAGACCGCCTCCACCGAGGCGTTCCTTGTGCCCGGTCTTACCAGGGAGCGATCCGCCCTTTTTCCCGTGGCCAGCATCAGCCCGTCCACCAGTATGGATTTGCCGCTTCCCGTTTCCCCGGTGAGAACATTGAGACCCCTCTCGAACTCCAGGGAGGTATCGCTGATGGTGGCCAGATTCTTCAGTGTTATGGACTTCAGGATCACAGGCGCTACCCCCTGAATCCCCAGCCGAGTTTCCTTCCCAGGGTGGAGAAGTAGTCGGCTCTTTTGCCGGTCCTGATAACCGGGCACTTGAGTTCTGAAGCGCTGACGGTGATGGATTCACCCTGGGCTATGGGGCCGCATTCGGCCCTTCCGTCGGCGATGATCAGGGGGTCCTTTCCTCTGGCCCTCAATACCGTGAACTCGATGTCCGCGGTAAGTGGTACCACAATGGGCCTTATGGCCAGGAGGTGGGGGCAGATGGAGGTGATTATCACCACTGGAAGGTCGGGGTAGAGCACCGGACCACCGCAGGAAAGGTTATATGCAGTTGATCCGGAAGGGGTTGATACCAGAACGCCGTCGGAGGCCATCAGGGCCACCTGCCTGTCATCAACGGATACCCTTATGTGAAGTATGCCGCCCTCGGCGCACCTGTTTATGCATATCTCGTTCAGGGCCCTGACCTTTCTGCCCCGGGGTCCGGTTGTTTTAAGCACCGGCAGGTGATCTATCATGTAATCTCCAGTGAGGAGACACTCCATGGAGTCCCTCACCGAGGACAGCTCGCAGTCCGCCAGGAACCCAGGTGCCCGGAGTTAACCGCCAGGACCGGAACGCCGGTGCCCAGCAGTTCGTCCATTGTGCGAAGGATTGTTCCGTCGCCGCCCACGGTGACCACCGCCTCGGCTTCGGCGGGGGAACCGGCAAGGGTGAAGCCCCACGGATGAAGGATTCATTCAGACCGGAATCGTTGTGGCCGGATATGAACACCCTGCGAATAGGCTTCATCCTGTCTCCCTGAAATGCCCCTCGGCGGACCGGGCTATTCCACCGGGGTCAAGGTTGAGTTCCGCCAGTATGCCCCCGGTTGAGCCGTGGGGAACGAAACTGTCCGGTATGCCCAGGGAGAGAACGTTCTTCTTCGGAAGTACCGAAGCAATGAAGCTTCCAAAGCCCCCGGCAAGGGATCCCTCTTCGATGGTTATTACCGATCTGTTCTCCGCCAGCTCACGGATTTGGTCCACCGGAGCGGGTTTAAGCCACACGGGATCGAAAACACAGGCTGATATCGATGAATGCTCCAGGACAGCGGCGGCCTCCACCGCGGCGGACACCATGGGACCCACGGCTATGATGAGAATATCCCTACCCTCCCTGATCAGCTGACCGGAGCCCATGGGCAGACTCCCCGGAGAGGGAAAGCGCAGAAGGGGTTCCTGGCCCCGGGGATATCTGATGCCCACCGGACTGGAAAGGGTACGCAATTCCTGAAGAAGTATCTTTTCGAGAATGCTGCAGTCCCTCGGGGCAGCAAGGGAGAGCCCCGGCACAGCCAGGAACATGGATATGTCGAAAATGCCGTGGTGAGTGGGTCCGTCGGCGCCCACCACACCGGCCCTGTCCATGGCGAAGACAACCGGGGCGTTCTGAAGGGCGGCGTCGTGGATCACCTGATCGTAGGCCCTCTGCATGAAGCTGCTGTAAACCGCCACCACCGGTTTCATCCCTCCGAATGCAAGGCCGCAGGCGAATGTGACCGCGTGCTGCTCTGCGATGCCCACATCGAAGAAGCGTTCGGGGTGCACCTCTCCGAACTCCCTGAGCCCTGTGCCGTCGGGCATGGCGGCGGTTATGGACACCACCGACGGGTCTTCTGACCCGGCCTTCAGCATTCCTTCGGCAAATGCCGAGGTGAATGTCCTTCCAGGGGCTTTCACCGCCACACCGCTCACTCCGTGGTGTGAGACCGGCTGGCATTCGGCGGGTTCGAAACCCTTGCCCTTCTTGGTGATCACGTGGACAAGGACCGGCCCGCTGAGCCTGCTGACCCTGTCCAGAACAGCGGTCAGACTGGCGAGGTCGTGGCCGGGAATGGGACCGAAGTAGTTAACCCCGAACTCCTCGAAAATGGATGCCCTTGTGGCTATGGTCTTCTTCAGGGCGGAAGAAACCTCGTGGGCGGCTATGCGCATTCTTTCGCCCAGGGAAGGCACCCTGCCCAGGGCGTGCCAGACTTCGTCCTTGAAACGGTTATAGGTCTTGTCGGTGAGGAGCTTGCTGAGATGCCTTGAAACGGCACCCACGTTCCTGGATATGGACATCTCGTTGTCGTTGAGGATTATGGTGATGTCGGTTCCCCTGCTGTCGAGGTTGTTCAGCCCCTCGAAGGCAAGTCCGGCACTCATGGCGCCGTCGCCGATAACCGCAACCACCCTTTCATCCCTGCCGGCTATGTCCCTTGCCCTGGCAAAGCCCAGAGCGGCGCTTATGGATGTGCTGGAGTGGCCGGTCCCGAAAACGTCGAAGGGGCTTTCCGAACGCCTGGGAAAACCGCTGAGGCCACCGGTCTGCCTGATGGTGTGGAAGAGGTCTCCCCTTCCGGTGAGAAGCTTCCATGGATATGTCTGGTGGCCCACATCCCAGATGATCCTGTCGGTTTTCGGGTCGTAAACGGTGAGCAGGGCTATTGTCAGTTCCACCACGCCCAGGCTGGAGGCAAGATGACCCCCGGTCTTGCACACCACTCCAATTATTCGATCACGGACCTCCCCGGCCAGGTGGACCCTTTCCTCGATGGAAAGACCGGGGATCAGCGAGGGATCCTTTATGCTGTCAAGAAGTCTGGTCACTATTTCCTTCTTTCAGGCAGATATTCCACCAGCTCCACGGTTCCGGACCAGTCACCGGGAAGGGCCTCCAGCCTCCGGCGGATGGAAAGGGCGGTTTCCCTGGCCAGCTTCCTGGCCGCTGAAAGCCCGAGTGTGGTAACCGGATTGCACTTGCCCATTTCTGCGTCCTTCGCCACGGCCTTTCCCATCTCGGTAGCGGTTCCGGTAACATCGAGAATGTCGTCGGTGAGCTGAAAAAGCCAGCCTATATCATCGCCGATAGGGGAAATGGAAACAAGTTCACCGGGGGGAAGCCCCGCGGAAAGGGCGCCAAGTTCCATGGAAACCCGTATCATGGCAGAGGTCTTGCCCCTGATCATCCTTTCGGTCCAGGAAGGGTCAGCCAGGGAGGGGTGGTACATATCCATGAACTGTCCCCCCACCAGCATGGATGCACCGGCGGCCAGCACAAGCCTTTCAGCCATCAGCCTGGTGACGTTGGAGGGCAGCGGTGTTCTGAGAACCTCCCTGAAGGCCTGCATCAGGAGTATGTCCCCGGCGAAAAGAGCCCCTTCCCTGCCGCATATCCTGTGAAGTGTCGGTTTTCCCCGCCTGAGGTCGTCGTTGTCCATTCCCGGAAGGTCATCGTGGATCAGGGAATAGGTGTGTATCATCTCCACGGCGCAGGCGGAGGGAAGGGCAGCGGCGGTTTCACCGCCCAGGGCGGAACAGGCCTGGAATACCAGAAATGGCCTTATCCTTTTGCCGCCGGCCCCGAGGGAATAGGCGCAGTTTTCAGCGTGGGGCCCATTCTCACTGAACATTTCAAGGTTTTTCAGCCCCTGATCCACGAGATCAGCGCTCTCGCTAAGCTTCCTTTTCAGTATCTTCGATATGCTCATGTATCCGCCTCAGTTCAATGACTCTGCCGCCGCCGTCGAGTTCCACCGCCAGTCCGTTGACCATTCCACTACCCTGGGCGACCTGAAGCCTGCTGTATCTGCCGCTGATGAACCTTGCGATGGATGTTTTCGTTTCCATGCCTATAACACCGGAAGGGGATCCGCACATGCCGAGATCGGTGATATAGGCCGTACCTCCCGGAAGTATACGCTGATCCGCCGTCTGAACATGGGTATGGGTGCCGGCAACCAGGGTAACCCTGCCGTCGAGATATCGTGCCAGGGCCATTTTTTCGCTGGTGGCCTCGGCGTGGAAATCTATCAGTCTGACATCGGCACCCCGGGATTCGATGATCCGTTCGGCGGTCCTGAAGGGGCATTCCCCGGTAAACTCGGTGAAGACCCTGCCCTGCAGATTGACTATCTGAACCGAAAGACCGCACCTTGAAATAACAAGGCTCCCCCTGCCCGGGTTTCCCGGGGGATAGTTGGCCGGCCTGAGAACCCTGGAGTCCGGCGCTTCAAGGAGGGGGATGATCTCGTTCCTTTTCCAGATATGGTTTCCGGATGTTATCACATCCATACCTGCCCTGAACAGGTCTTCAGCTATGTCCGGCGTTATTCCGAAGCCTCCGGCTGCATTCTCGCCGTTAACTATCTTCAGGTGGTAACCGCTTCCGGACCGGGCCAGGTATGAGAGAACCGCGTTCCTTCCCGGTCTTCCAACGATGTCGCCGAGTATCAGTATCCGCACCGGCTTATCTTGCCGTTTCCGATGCCCGGAGTTCCCTTATCACCGTAACCTTTATCTGTCCGGGGTACTCCATTTCGTTCTCTATCTTCCTGGCTATCTGTCTGGCCATGTCAATGGCGGTTTCGTCCTTGACCATTTCCGGCCGTACGGCTATTCTGAGTTCTCTGCCCGCCTGGATGGCGTAGGACTTCTTTACACCCTCGAAGGAGTCGGCAATGGTCTCCAGCCTGTGAAGCCTCTTGATGTATAGTTCCAGAGTTTCCCGCCTTGCCCCGGCCTTGCGCTGCTCACCGCGTCGGCTGCCTGCACCAGTATGCATAGAGGCTTTCCGGTTCCATCTCTTCATGGTGGGCTCCTATTGCATTTGATACGGTTCTGGGTTCGTTGAACTTCCTCGCAAGTTCCATTCCCACCATTGCGTGTGAGCCCTCGAGATCGTGGTCGGTGGCCTTACCTATGTCATGAAGGAGGCCCACCCGTCTGGCAAGGGCGGGATCGAGCCTCAGCTCGCTGGCGAGAAGGCCGCATATGTGGGCTACTTCCAGGGAATGCTGGTACATGTTCTGGCCGTAGCTGGTCCTGTAGCGGAGCCTGCCGAGGTGCCTGATCAGCTGGGGGTGCAGACCGGTAACGCTGGCCTCCATGACAAGTTCGTTGCCCAGTTTACGGATGGTCTTTTCCATTTCGCTGCGGATCTTTCCCACCACGGACTCTATTCTTCCGGGATGGATCCGGCCGTCGCTGATCAGCTTCTCGAGGGAGAGCCTGGCCACCTCCCGCCGTACCGGATCGAAACAGCTGAGAACAACCGCTTCAGGGGTGTCGTCTATCACCACATCCACACCGGTGGATTTCTCGAAGGCCCTGATGTTCCTGCCTTCCCTGCCTATGATCCTGCCCTTCATGTCGTCGTTGGTCAGGTTCACCACGGAAACACAGCTCTCCACCACATGGTTAGCCGCGCATCTCTGTATGGCCGTGGCAAGAAGATTGTTCGCCTTGTCCTCGGCTGCCCTCTCCGCCTCGTCAAGTATCCTTCTGGTGAGTTTAGCCGCTTCAAGGTCGGTCTCCTCACGAAGGTTGGAAAGGAGAAGGTCCCGGGCTTCCTCCCTGGAGAGTTTGGCAACCTCCTCCAGCATGGCGTTCTGCTCTTCCAGGAGCTTGTTGGCCCTCTGGTGTTTCGCTATCAGCGCCTGCTCCATCTCTCCCAGGGCAGTTTCCTGCTGGGACAGGGATTCAGCCCTGTTCTCGATGTTCTCCCTGGTTCTCTCCATCTGCTGGGCGTGGCGATTGATATCGTTTTCCCTGCGGTCGAGTTCGGACTGCTTCTTCCTGAGCTTCTCAAGCTCGGTGGATCTCTCTTCCGTTATCCTTTCACGGCCCTCGAGAACAGCTTCCTTCTTCAGGCTCTCGGATTCCCGTCTTGCCTCGGCAAGGATTCTCTCAACTTCGGTGGCTGCGCTACCTATTTCTTTGTTTACCAGCATCTTATGCAGCAGCCAGCCAAGCAGGAACATTATGGCCCCCGCTGCTGCCGGTATCAGATAAGTGCTCATTTCTTCAGTTCTCCGTTTCAGGCGCGGGCGGCATCTATGTTAATCAGGGAGGCTGTCCGGTTCCGCAGATTCCCGCGACGCTTAACTGCGGTACTGCCTTCCTGATGACTGTGTCTATTCTGTGCCGCTGCTCTGGTCGGAACCCTGAAAGATGACAGGTGCAGATGAGCCGGGTGATTCGGATAACTTAGCCGCGCCTCTGTTTCCAGTTTCATCCCCGTCCTCGGAAAGGGCGGAGTCTATCTTGTCCGCAAGTGACGAAAGAAGCATATGATGGGCATCTTCCATCTCTTCCAGCTGCGAGGTCCTGGAAAACAGCTCGTCGATGATGTTGAGAGAGGCGAGAATGGCCACCTTGGCAGTGGAGGTCATTGCTACGTTCTCGGTCATCTGGCGCATGCGCATATCTAGAAAGTGGGCGATCTCCGCTATGTACGCGGGATCGCCCTCTCCTCTTATCGAATACTCTCGTCCGTAGATGTTGACCCTGGTGTTCTCCGGACGCTCACCCATTGGTATTCTGCCCTTTATCATCCCTCAGACCATCCAGTTTCTCCAGAACAGATTCAAGCCTCTGTTTCATCTCCTGCCTTTCCCGCAGGAGCCTGGCATAGTGAATTCTGAGAAGATTGTACCCTTCTGAGTCGGTATTCCCCGCCTGGTATTCGAGCCTCTTCTCGAGCTCTTCTATCCTGTCGAGGAGCTTTTTGTTCTCCCGGCAGACGGAGCCGTACCTGAGAATGAGCCTGTCCACCGCTTCAGTCAGCCTTTCGGCAGAACCGGTGATGGGCAATGCAGATCCTCCTGTCTATTCAGTTCCCTTCGGGATTCAGTTCCTTCCGGGCCACTTCCACTATCTTGCTGAAGGCGACGGGATCCATCACCGCGAGGTCAGCCAGCATTTTCCTGTCGATCAGTACCCCGGCCTTCGAAAGACCGTCGATGAGGGTGTTGTACTTCATTCCGTTCTCCCGGGCGGCGGCATTGATCCGTGTTATCCACAGGGCTCGGAAGTTTCTCTTCTTGTTCCTTCTGTCACGGTACTGGTACTCCAGGGCCCTTTTCCCGGCCTCAGAAGCCACCGTGTAGAGTTTCCTTCTGCCTCCGAAGTTGCCCTTGGCCGCTTTAAGTACCTTCTTGTGCCGCTTGTGTCTGGTTACTGCACTTTTTACTCTGCTCATGGTTCAGGTCTCCGTATTCTAGGGCAGGAGTACTCTCATGCGCCTGGTATCAGGAGCCGACGCGATTCCCGCCGTGCGAAGCTTCCGCTTGCGCTTTCTGCTCTTCTTGGTTTTTATGTGACCGGCATGGCTGTGCCTGACGACTATCTTGCCGGTCCCGGTTTTCTTGAAGCGCCTGGCAGCGCCCTTGTGTGTTTTCATTTTTGGCATTGCTCTATTTCCTTACTCTGTCAGCTAGAACTCTGTTCCCGCCTGGGGGCAAGAATCATTACTAGGAACCTGCCCTCCATGGCCGGTTGTTTCTCAATCTGCGCGAGATCGTTCAGATCCTCTGAAAGCCTCTCGAGCAGAGCGTATCCCTGATCTTTGTAGGCCAGCTGCCTTCCCCGGAAGACAACGGTGGCCTTTACCTTGTTGCGGTTTTCGAGGAACTCCCTGGCGTGCTTCATCTTGAAATTGTAGTCATGGAGTTCCGTATTGGGACGGAACTTCACTTCCTTCAATCCGCCTGAATGCTGCTTCTTACGGGCTTCCCTTTCCTTGCGGTTCAATTGATACCGGTACTTCCCGTAATCCATTATCCTGCAAACGGGGGGATCACTCACTCCGCTTATTTCCACAAGATCAAGACCCGCCTCGGTTGCCATATCCATGGCCCTGGCGAAATCAACCACTCCCACATGCTCACCATCCTGATCAATCAGCCTTACCTTCTGGCTTTTGATCTCTCCATTTACGCGGGTGGAGTTTGCGATTTCCCTCTACCTCCGTTCCGGCAACGCAGGTCTGCGGCAGTTTTCCACAAGAACATCCAGCGCCTGATCGACGCCGAAGGTTCCAATGTCGCCCTCGCCATGCCTGCGAACAGCCACAGTGCCAGATTCGGTTTCCCGTTCACCAATGATGAACATATAGGGAACCTTGCCGGTTTCGGCATCCCGAATCCTGTAACCTATTGTTTCACTCCGCATGTCCAGCCGGCACCTTATGCCGGCGGATAACGCTTTTTCATAAACTTCCCCGGCAAAATCAGACTGCGCCGAGGTAATCGGTAAGATAACGAGCTGAACCGGTGACAGCCAACCCGGGAAATTACCGGCGTAGTGCTCGATGAGATTCCCGACGAACCGTTCCACGGAACCGAAGAGGGCCCGGTGTACCATATAAACCCTGTGTTCCGCGCCGTCGTCGCCGGTGTAGTTAAGGTCGAACCTTCCCGGTATGTTGAAATCGAACTGAACCGTTGGGCCCTGCCAGTACCTTCCCAGGGCGTCCCTGAGCTTGATGTCTATCTTGGGACCGTAGAACGCCGCCTCGCCCCTTACTGTGGTGTATTCCTCTCCCATGTCGTCCAGGGCCCTTGCCAGCGTGGGCTCCACAGCCGCCCAGTCCGACGGGTCTCCGGCGTACTTCTTCGGGTTTTCCGGGTCCATCAGGGAAAGCTCTATGCGATATCCGAAGTCGAAGATCTTCAGGAAGTATAGGGCGAAACGCACCACATCCTGGATCTCTCCAACTATCTGATCCGGGGTGCAGAAAATGTGGCCGTCGTCCACAGTAAAGCCCCTCACCCGCATCAGACCGTGGAGGGCGCCGCTTCTTTCATACCTGTAAACGGTTCCCAGCTCGGCTATCCTCAGGGGAAGGTCGCGATAGGACCTTTTCTCGCTCTTGTAGATGATGATGTGCCCGGGGCAGTTCATGGGTTTCAGGGCGTACTGGCCATTCTCCACCTCGGTGAAATACATGTTGTCACGGTACCAGTCGTAGTGCCCGGAGGTCTTCCAGAGTTCCACCGGGGCCATGTGGGGTGTGCTCACCAGCTGGTAGCCGGCGGCCCGGTGTGCGTCCTTCCAGAGATTCTCGAGGTTCTCCTTAATGATGGTTCCCCCGGGAAGCCAGTAAACGAAACCCGGCCCACCCATGCCGCTGGAGTTGAAAAGGCCCAGCTCCCTGCCAAGTTTCCTGTGGTCGCGCTTTTTTGCCTCTTCCACCAGGGCCAGGTGTTCCTTCAGCTCTTCCTTGGCGGGAAAGGCCGTTCCATATATCCTTGTGAGCATTTCATTCTTCTCGCTGCCCCGCCAGTAGGCCCCGGCCACGCTGAGGAGTTCAAAGGCGGCGAGAAACTTCGTGGACGGCACATGGGGTCCCCTGCACAGGTCGGTGAAATCCCCCAGTGAATAGAGGGAAATGGTCTCCCCACGGTCCTCTATCTCGGAAAGAAGCTCCATCTTGAATCTTTCGCCCCTGCGGGAAAAGAGCTCCCGGGCCTGGGAAAGTGTGAGTTCACTCCGCCTGAAGGGCAGGTTCTTCTTCACCAGGTTCCTCATTTTGTTCCTGATCCCTGCAAGATCTGACTCGCCGCCAAAGCCTGGTATTACCATGTCGTAGTAGAAGCCGTCCTCTATGGAGGGGCCTATGCCGAAAATGGCATCCGGATACAGTTCGAGCACCGCCGCGGCAAGGAGGTGGGCGCAGCTGTGTCTGATGATCTCCAGGGCTTCATCGTCCGCCGGTGTGATTATCCTGATACGGCCCCCGGCGGGAACCGGTGAGGAGATGTCGTGCAGTACGCCGTCGAGGCTGAATGCCAGGGCTTTCTTGGCAAGGCTTCCGGAAATGGAAGAAGCAACTTCCAGGCCGGTGGTGCCCGGGGATATTTCTGTTGAACTGTTGTCTGGAAAGAATATACGCATCATTTCGCTCAACCTCCCCCCGGGTGATCGATCTTTGAATAGAATATGGTGGGCGATACTGGAATCGAACCAGTGACCTCTTGCATGTCAAGCAAGCACTCTAACCAACTGAGCTAATCGCCCACCGATACTGAACAGTGATGTTAATACCGCCGGCGAACAATATCCAAAGCCCATCGGTGGTGTCAAGTGCGGGGGGTGTTGACCACCGGGGGAATATTGGTTATCAGTTACACTCGTACCGCGGGGCATCCGCGGCACTGTTCTACAAGACTTTTTTTGAAAGGATACTTATGAAACTCTTTGCAGTTCTTCTTGCTGTTACCGGTTTCGCCTTTGCTTCCGCCACATTCAGTGGCCACGGAGGCGGCATTGGCGGCGGGGCCGTTTACCCTGAAACCGACGATCTCCTTGACAGCTACGCCTACAGCGAAGCCGAACAGATGAGCACCATCGGCGCCTCCTTCGGCGACTACGCAGCCATCGACGACTTCACCTACAGCCCGGGCAACGATATCACCCTCACCAACTATGTGGGCTGGGGCGTAACCACCGCATCCACTCCTTCATCCCTCAATCTCCTTGTGGTGGTAGACGACGGCGGCGTTCCCACCGGAGCCCCTGACATCACCTCCTACTCCATCACCGCCGGGAACACCGGTTACACCTACGGGGGATACACCATCTGGATGGTCGAGTTCGATCTCTCCAGCAACCCCGTAGTTGACGATCCCGTATGGCTGGGACACCACCGCGAGGGCGCCGATACCTGGTACCCCATCGGCGGAACCACCGTCACCGGTTCCGAGGGCTACAGAACAATAGCCGCCGGATGGGACTGGCAGCCCTTCAGCCAGGAACTTGAAGCCGGCGACCTCTTCAAGGTGGTCGAGGGAACCGTTTCCCTCCAGAGGAACACCTGGGCAGGCATCAAGAACATGTTCTAAACCGTAACAGGTTTAAGGGGAGGCCTCCGGGCCTCCCCTTTTTTCTTGACATCCCCTGGAAAATATCGGATTATAGCGGCAGGAGGTGTTTTATGAAGTTCATTGCAGCTGTATTCGTTTTTTCCATGGTCTCCCTTTCCCAGACCGCCCCGATCTTTCCGGCCACCGACTACATCTACGACACCTACGCCTATCAGCAATCCCAGATCACAAGCACCGTGGGAGCGTCCTTCGGCGACTACGCCGTTGTGGACGACTTCACCTTCTCTGGCTCTGTTTACGGTTATACATGCTGGGGAGTAACCACCGAAGGGCCGCCCTTCGAGCTTGAACTCATGCTTGTTCCCGACCAGGGAGGTGTGCCCCAGGGTGGCCCGTCAAGTACAAGGGTCTACGCCGCGGGTATCGCCGATTCCGGTTTCAGTTTCGCCGGTTACACCGTCTGGATAGCCGAGTTGAACCTCTCGCCGTCGCCCCTGATCGAGGCCGGCACCTGGTGGCTGGGTTCAAGGCGAAACGACGGAGGCAACTGGTATCCCATGGCGGGAACCACGGTTTCCGGTTCCGAAGCCCACAGAACGTTATCCTACGGGTGGAGCTGGCAGCCCTACAGCCAGTCCATAGAAGAGGGGGATCTTTTCAAGATAATAGAGAGCACGCCACCCTCCTCACTGGAAAGGCAGACCTGGGCGGGAATAAAGCTTTCCTTCTAGCCGGGAACTATCGTGGTTCCCGCTCTGCCCTCCAGAGCGGCAACAAGGTTTCCCGGGGAAGATATGATCACCCTTGAACCGCCGTGTTCCAGGAAGCCCAGGGCGGCGGCTATCTTCGGTTTCATGGATCCCGAGGCGAACTGGCCCTCTTCCATGTATTTTTCTGCATGCAGGGCGGTGAGTGTTCTCAGTGCCTTCTGCTCCGGCTTTCCGAAGTTGATGTAAACCTCGGGAACACCGGTTGAGATTATGAAGGTGGCGGCGTTCACCTTGGTGGCCAGAAGGGCTGTGGCGTGGTCTTTGTCTATCACCGCCGCCACTCCCCGTATCTTCTTGCCGTCCCGCACCACGGGCACGCCGCCCCCGCCGGAGGCAATAACTATCTGACCGGCGTCCAGCAGGGCGTTGATTGCATCTATTTCAACTATTTTCTTCGGGATCGGGGAGGGAACAACCCTGCGCCAGCCCCTGCCGGCGTCCTCCCTCATTATCCATCCCTTCGAGTCCATTCTTTCCCGGGCCTCTGCCTCGGTGTAGAAAGGCCCAACGGGCTTCGTGGGGTTCTGGAAGCCGGGATCGTCTGCCTTTACCTGAACCTGGGTGATCAGGCTGGATACGGGGATGTCCCGGCCCTTCTCCTCAAGAACGTCGCCGAGTACCTGCTGGAGGAAGTAGCCTATTATGCCCTGGGTGGCGGCAACGTTGACATCCATGCCATCAGGGGGGATTATGTGGGCGGCCTGGGCGTTCCTTATGAGTTCATAGCCCACCTGGGGCCCGTTGCCGTGGGTTATCAGAAGGCTTCCGAACAGATCGGCTATCTCAGCCAGTTCCTCGCATACCTCCCTGGCAACCTTGTGGGTATCCAGATTCCCCCTTCGGGAACCGGGCTCGATCAGCGAGTTCCCGCCGATGGCCACAACCGTTCTGCCTTCGTTTCTCATTCCTTTTCCTCCGATGAGACCTCGAGCCGTCCGGTTCTTCTGAACAGGAAAAAAACGGCGATGCCCCCGATACAGATGGCGATGTCCGCCACGTTGAAGGTTGGCCATCTCCATCCGGAGACGCCCAGATCGATAAAATCCGTAACCTTGCCCATCAGTATCCGGTCAACCAGATTACCCAGGGCGCCGCCGAGGATCACCCCCAGCCACACTATCCTGGCGCCGCCCTCAACTTTCAGCATGTACTTCACAAGGAAAAAACAGGCCAGCCCCACCAGGGCGGAAAGGAGGATGGGTCCCCCCCAGCTTATACTGAAGGCAGCCCCGTAGTTGTAGCGCAGTGTGAACCTTGCGGCGTTTCCGATGAACTCCCTCGGAATGCCGTCCAGAAGCAGGTTCCTGGCAAGTATCTTCGTGGCCTGATCCACCAGCAGCACAAGGGCGGCGGCAAGGAATCCCGGTGTTCTGCCCTTAATCGCCAATTGACTGCAGTACCCTTCCGCACCTGGGACAGACATCTTCGGCGAAGGGATGTGAGCCCACCTCCGGTGTGATCTTCCAGCACCGCTGGCACTTGTTCCCCTCGGCTTTCACTGTCTGTATCTCTATCGGCTCCCCGGAGCTCACCAGCGCCCTGGAAACTATAAGGAGATCGGCCCAGTTCTCTCCCCTTGCATTCTCCACCATTTCATCGGGAAGGATCAGGTGAACATGGGCGTCCAGGGCTCCACCGATGGTGCCGTCCGCCCTGTTCTCCTCCAGCTGCTTGAGCACCGTTTTCCTCACTTCGAGATAGGGAGCCCAGGATGCCAGCTCGGCCTCTTCACCGGGGGTAAGGGCCATGTCCTTACTGAATGCCGCCAGGTGAACGCTCTCCACCGGACGGATGGTTTCCGGGAGGTGGTCCCAGATGTCCTCGGCGGTGAAGGGAATGATCGGGGCAAGGAGCTTCGTGACATTCATGGTCAGCCAGCCCATGAGCTCCACGGTGGCACTCCGTTCGGGACCTCCGGGGTGGTCACAGTAAAGCCTGTCCTTCCTCACATCCAGGTAAAGGCCGGACAGCTCGATGACGAAGAAGTTCCTCAGCTCCCGGTAAACCCTGTGGAACTGGAACTTGCCATACTCCTCGAGGCAGAAGGCAAACAGCTTTCTGAAGCGAAGCCACATATAGCGGTCGAGTCCCCGGAGGTCCTCAGGATCCGGGAGCTTCCCGGTACATTCCGCTATGTTCCCCAGCATGAACCTGATGGTGTTCCTTATCTTTCTGTAGGCTTCCCTGCAGTCGTCGAGCTGGCTCAGATCTGCTCTGAAATCCGCAGTGTAGTCAATTCCCGCGAACCAGAGCCTCAGTATGTCCGCTCCGTTGGAATTGATGATCTTCAGGGGGGAGATCACATTGCCCAGGGACTTCGACATTTTCTTTCCCTTTTTATCCTGTATGAGACCGTGGGTCACTATGTGGTTCGCCGGACGGGAAAGTCCGAGCGCGCTGGATGTTATAAGGCTCACACCGAACCAGCCCCTGTGCTGGTCGGTAGCCTCCAGATAAACGGCGGAGGGTCTTTCAAGGCGGTACTCTTCTGTGAGAACATTGTAATGGCTGAGGGAGCTGTCGAACCACACATCCAGTATGTCATCCACCCTTTTCAGTGAGGTCCCGCCGCAGGACGGGCACAGAGCCTCTCTTTCGTCCAGGGCGAAGACATCCTCCGGTGTCATTTCGAACCATACATCGGCGCCCTCTTCCAGGACCCTGTCGGCGAACCTGTCGATAAGGACCGGGTCCATTACCGGCTCTCCGCAGTCCTGGCAGGTGAAAACAGGCAGGGCAACACCCCAGGAGCGCTGTCTGGAAAGGCACCAGTCCGGACGGACGGACATCATGTTCTTCATCCGTTCGTAGCCCCAGCCGGGATGCCACTTAATGTCGTCGACCATTTCAAGGACCCTTTCCTTAAGGTCCCTGTGTTCAAGGCTGAGGAAGAACTGCTCGGTGGCCCTGAAGATCAGCGGTGTCTTGCAGCGCCAGCAGTGGGGGTAACTGTGCCTGATGTGCTTCACCGCCAGAAGGTGCCCGGAGGCTTCCAGGTCCTTAACTATCAAAGGGTTAGCGTCGTAGACATGCATTCCGGCGTATTTCCCGCCTTCAGAGGTGAATTCTCCACCGGGCCCCACCGGGCAGAAGGTGTCTATTCCGTAGGCCCTTCCCACCATGAAGTCCTCGGATCCGTGGCCCGGGGCGGTGTGGACGCAGCCGGTGCCGTCCTCCATGGTGACATGGTCGGCAACTATCATCCGGGAGGTTCTCGAAGGATCCAGCGGGTGTTCCAGAAGGAGGTTCTCAAGATTCCTTCCGGGAATGCTCACACCGGTGTCCACCGAACCCTCTGCACCGGATTCCTCCATGAACTTCTCCGCCATCCTTTCCGCCACCAGGAAACTTCTGCCCCGGGAGGTTACAATGGTGTATCTCTCGGCGGGATTCAGGGCGACGGCCATGTTGGCCGGAAGGGTCCATGGGGTGGTGGTCCAGATGACCACTTCGGTGTCCCCGGGCACACCGGCCCTTTCCCAGTCTTCCTGGTGTTTGATGGTGAATGCCACATAGATGGAGGGGGAAGTGTGGTCGGCGTACTCCACCTCGGCATCGGCAAGGGCTGTGGAGCAGGAGGTGCACCAGTGTATGGGCCTGAGCCCCTGGTAGATATAGCCGTTTTCCACAAGCTGCCCGAAGGCCCGGACGATGCCGGCTTCATAGGTTTTCTTCATGGTAAGGTAGGGGTTGTCCCACCTGCCGAAAACTCCAAGCCTTTTGAATTCCTCCCTCTGGACATCAACGAAGGAGGATGCGTACTCCCGGCAGCGCTTCCGTATCTCCATTTTGGTAAGGCCGGCGCGGTCCTTACCGGCTTCGGTCATTACCTTGTGTTCGATGGGCATTCCATGGCAGTCCCATCCTGGAACGTAGGGGGAGTAGTATCCCAGCATGGTATGGCTCTTGACTATGAAATCCTTCAGTATTTTATTCAAAGCGGTTCCCAGATGGACATGGCCGTTGGCATAGGGGGGCCGTCGTGAAGGATGAAGGGGTCTGAATCCTTTCCGGCCTCTGAGATAAGGCCCTCGAGATCCATTTCCTCCCACCTCCGAATGAGCTCCGGTTCCCTGGCGATCATGTTCCCCTTCATGGAGAAGCTGGTTCGTGGAAGCCTTATGGTATCTTTATAGTTCACTACTCCTCACCTCCTTCGGTTTCCTGAATCACTCGGTTCAGGAAAGAAAAGCTGTTCCTTTCCGTTGTGTCCGGTCCGACGCAGTTAAGCGCGAATATGACCCTGGCCCCTCCGTGGGCCGCGGTTACCGCAAGGTCGATGCCCTGTGACACCAGCGCCCGGCAGGGAAAGGCTTTCAGTTCGGCGCCGGTGCTGAACCTTGTGTCGGGAACCCGCATCACCGTCCCCGAGGCAAGTGTTTCGCCATCCAGTGAGGGCACTCTGTACATTCCCCTCAGGTTCGGGAAACGGGGACCGAGATGGTCCAGGTTTGCCCCGGCAAGATCCCCGGTTCCGAAAAGGCACAGGTGGTCCGAGGCGAAAAGCCATTCCGTTCTTTTCCCAAGGGCGTCGGCACCTATGAAGAAGAGCCTTTCGCCTCTTTCAAGGGCTTTTCTGACAGCCCCGGGGGAATATTCCGAAGAAACGGAAACGCCATCCGGGGGGGAAACATCCCCTCCCCAGGAGCCGGGCAGGAACAATATCATCGGTCACCTTTCATTTAAGAACCGGAAGGGTAATTATGCACAAGGGGCAGAGCTTCTGCAAGACGGCGGGGTATATTCGGTTTAATTTCTTGCAGCATATGCAGATAAGAGTGGTGATGGAGACCGGCGGACAATCCTGCTGACAGAAGGTGACCCGCCGCCGTAAGGCTCTGGGCACTGCCTGAAAGCCTCCAGTGGTAATAGTATTGCTCGCCGCGATGAAGAAGGTCCGGGTTGCCTGAACGGGAACCGCAAGGAGCTCCCAGGGATCGGCCTTCCCCGCCAGGCACCTGGCGGCTGTGTGTTTCACCATGGCCACAAAGCCGTTCAGTTTCGAGTTGGATTCCGATGAGACCTCTATGGCCTCGGTGAGCACCGGAATGGCCCTGGAATGATCCCCGGAGCGAAGAAGCATGGAGCCCTGCTTAAGGAGGTTAAGTGAAAGCCTTCTGGTGTCCCCTGAAGACCTTGCGCTCTCTACTGAAGACTCCATCAGATGGATGGCCCCGGGTACATCGCCCTTCTGGAAGGCGATCTGGGCGGAAATGAAGCTTACGGAATCGTCAACGGCGATGCCCCCGGCAAGCTCCCTGAACTCAAGTACGGTTTCCAGACAGTCCTTTGCGGAATCGAACCTGGAAAGGTCTATGAATATCCTGGCCATGTTGCAGTAGGCCACGCATGCCCGGGACAGGTCTCCCCGGGAAACGGTAACGCCAACCAGGCGCATAAGGGAACCAAGGGCTTCGGTGGTTTTCATGAGTTTCCGCTGTGCCACGCTCATGTTGTTCAGTATGACCGTTCTAAGCGAGTCAGCCCGGTCCCCCATTGTCCTCAGACAGGATTCGTATATCCTCAGGGCCATCCCGTAGTCAAGCCTGAGTATCATTGAGTTCGCCAGCAGATTGTACACCGAAGCAAGCCTTCGCCGGTTCCCCGATGGCAGAAGCAGTTCCAGGAGTCTGTCCGCTGCCTTTGTGAATTCACGGAAACGCCCCCTTCTGGTGCAGGCCCTGGCAAAGATGATCAGAGCCCTTGTCTCCAGCCATTCGATACCCTCTTCAGCAGCCAGGTAAACCGCCGCCCTGGACACATTGAGGGATGCCTCCACCAGCCCCCTCTCATAGAGCTGCTCTCCGTAAACCGTCAAAGCCAGAGGCATTGATGTACCTCCCCGAAGGCCAGTTCCGTGAGGTGCTTTTCCGCCTGGCTGAACTCTCCCCTCCCGTGATGATACCCGGCGCAGTGTATGCTTCGGGAAAGCTCGGGATGCCCCCCTTCGTCCCATGAGGGGGAAGGGGGCTCCGAAGAGCGGGAGCACAGCGCCCTGAGGGCTTCCCCACCGGAAAGGTCCCTGAGACCGTCATCCTCCAGGAGCTCAAGGGCCTCCTCCCTCATTTCCTCCCTGTAATAGCTCAGGGCAGCCTGGAATGTGAACTCTTCCCTGTGGTCGGGGTCCAGGAGGGCTGCGGTCCTGAAGAGTTCTGCCCTTCTGTGCTGGCATCCGGTTATCTCCGCTGCCCTCCGGTAAAGGCAGGCCGCCCGGGGGCCGGGGTTTGACCGGGCCAGCAGGCTTCCGGCGAAGGCCAGAGCCCCTGGGGACCCGGACCTGAAATGAAGGACGGTGCTGGAAGCCCTTTCAAAGAGTTCCGATATGGTTTCATCGGGTATTCCCATGAGGATCCTTCTACGGACCTCCCCGGAGAGGAACTCACCCATGAGAGATCCCCTCCACAGATGTATCCTTTTTCCCCTGAGAAACATCTCCTCCCCAGGGGCGGAGGAAAGCGCCCCCGCCTCGAAATGGAAAAACCCCGGGGACAGAACAGCCGCCGCCCTGGCGAAGGAATGAAGACCGGGATCCCGGAGGAACACCTGGTCCAGCATGGCAAACACCTTCCCCTGGCGTATTCCATACTCCCTCACAATACCCGCATAGAGCCCGACGAGACCCGCCCTGCCGCCGGTGGCCTGAATGGCCTCATCCGAAGAGACAGGAACCCCTTCCTCCAAGAGGATGGCCTCCACCTCTTCCCTGGAAATACAGCCGGAATCAAGAACCGCGTCCGGTGAAGGGATCCCATCCCTCCCCGGTGAAAGACAGACCACCGGTGGAAAGTGCCCGGGCAGGTTAACGAAGAGGGGAGTATGGACATAGTCAAGGAGGCAGATCACAGTGGAGAGGGTTTTGGAGAAGGAGGCCAGAACACTCCTGAAAAGCACCTCGGTGCCCTGCTGTGGTTCAAGCCGGTGAAGAAGCAGTCCCTTCAGGCTCTCCTTGCAGCAGTGCAGACCGGCGGCGGCTTCCATTCCCTCCCTTCCGCTCACAAGGGCCATTTCAGTAAGGTGGGAACGCCATCCGGCCTCGAAGGCCCTTTCCGGATCCGGCAGGGAGTTTCCCATGAAATGGGTCCTCAGGGCTTCCAGCACCGGCTCTGGAGCACCGAACCTTATGGGCAGGAAGTAGGTGTTCTCCATTACCCGCCTGAGGTTTTGCAGAAGGGTTTCTACCCGGTGAACGTTTCGCACCAGGATTCGAACCCCGCCGCCATCGGTGAGCTCCCGGGATATCCTTTCCGCAAGTTCCCTCTCAGCCATGGAACCATTCCGGGGAACTGGCCGGGGGAACTATCTCCAGTGTTTTCCTTCGGGAAGTGGCTCCTGTCCTGATGATCACTCTTTCCCTGGGAACGGAGAACTCCCCGGCAAGCCACCCCACGAGCTCGGCGTTGGCCCTGCCGTCCACCGGGGAGGCTCTCAGCCGCAGCTTGTAGTGACCATTGGCCATAAGGGAATGGAAACCGGTCCTGCCGCTGCGGGGGACCACCCTGACGGTGAAGATCAACTATCCTCCCGGCCCTTTCCTTTCACAGGAACTGCATCCTCCATGAGCATTACCGGTATGTCGTCCTTTACCGGATAGCCCAGTTGGCATTTGCGGCAGACAAGCATTTCATCCCCGGTGGTGATGTACTCCAGATCACCCTTGCATGCCGGGCATACCAGGATCTCGATCAGTCTTTCATCAAGCATGTCGTCCTCCCTGGATCAGATAACGAATTCTCCGTTCCTGATCACCGCTGTTTCATGGCCGGGGTAGGAAACACCGAAAACGTCCACCCCTTCGCCTCCTATCATGAAGTCCGTGTGAACCAGGGACTGGTTGCAGCCGGCTTCCTCCAGCTGCTCCTCGTTCATGGCGGTGCCGCCCTGGATGCAGTCGGTATAACCGTTCCCAAGGGCGATGTGGCAGGTGGCGTTCTCATCGAAAAGAATGTTGTGGAACACCAGGCCGGAGCTGTAAACAGGTGAATCGGTGCCCACCAGGGCTATTTCTCCCAGCATGGAGGCACCGGGGTCCGTTTCAAGATAGCTGTTCAGTACCGCTCCGTTAACGTCGGCGCCGCAGTCGGTTACCCTGCCTCCTTTGAAAACGAACCAGGCACCCTCCACCTGGGCACCGAGCACGGTGACCGGTCTGGTGCAGGAGACCCTGCCCTCGGTGGCCTTCATGTCCGGTGTGCTGAAAACCTCTTCGGTGGGAATGTTGGGAAAGAAGACGGTACCGTCGGAGGAGGTGCTGCTTCCCCCGCGGAAGATCCTGCCCGGTCCCATTCCTATGGTGAGGTCGGTTCCCGGCCCGCTGAATCGGAAGGCATCGAAGGCCTTTTCATTAAGGAAGGAAGCCCTTCTTTTCAGCTCGGCGTCGTGTTCCCTCCATGCCAGGGCCGGGTCCGGGAGGTCAAGTCTGAGTATGGGGGTAAGAACCTCCCATATTCTTTCTTCCCAGTTGCCGGTCCCTCCAAGGACCTTGCCGGCCCAGGCCTCCGTGGGAGCAAGGCAGACATTCCATGGAATTCTGTTGGAGGAAATGGCCTTCAGGAACCCCCTCCTGGCCAATGAGGCGGACTTGTTCATCCTGCCCAGCCTGCCGGGATCAGTTCCACGCATGAGGTCCGGGTCCGAAGGCCCCTGAGGGCCATGGAGCGCCAGCCCTCCTCCACGATGGAATCGTACATTGCCGCGGTGTAGCCGGGCACGTAATCCAGAAAACTCCCTTCGGAGGAATGGTCCACCCTTACTCTATTGAACAGAGGATCCTCAAGGGTTACCTGCACATGTTCCGCGCCGATTTCATAGGCCATTCGGGCCAGGCGGGCAAGGAGTGTCCGGTGAACCGGTTCGCTCCTCAGCCAAAGTCTGTCGCCCTTTTTCAGAGAGAGGGCTCCCGCCAGTATCACCCTGGAATAGGCCTCCAGTATGTCGCTGTTCATCTCATCTCCTTAAATAAGTCCCAGGAAATCGATGGCAAGGGATCTGTATGGGGAACCGGCGGTTTCCAGCACATCGCAGAAACGCAGTCCCACCCTGACCTGGCCGAAACTCTCCCAGTAGGTTTCGATGCTGACGAATCCTCCTGTTTTGTCCGCCCTGTACTCACTGTGGCCGTTGGTGCCCAGATCCCAGTCAATGGCCGCGCCGAAACCGGCGGGAAAGGTTTTATCGAAACCAAGCCAGCAACCGGCGTGATCGGAGCTCTCCCCGGCGATGCTCACACCGGCATGGAAACCGGCATCGCCGCCCCATCCGGCGAAGTTCTTGCTGAAGACCAGATAAAAACCCCTCTCCGGACGGAGATAGTCCACACCCGCCCGGGCGTGTTCCGGTTCATTGTCGTAGCCAAAGGCTATGGCTGGGAAGCTCCTCTTTTCGTCAAGAACCCTGAACCTGGCCTTGAGGAATACCGAATCGAACCATTCCGGGTCACTGCTTCCGGTTATGTTCCAGCCCCCGTAACCGAGACCTGCCATGAACCTGGGAAATATCCCGGCGGTCAGGGAGAAACGAAGACCGTTCACCGGAAAGGTGTTCATTGCCACGTTGAATGTCCGGGGGGCGATCACTCCGGCGGTGGGTTCCCCGGCCACCCTCATCAGTTCGCCCGCCGTGGCCGAAAGAGCCAGCAACAGAAGGGGAACCGTCAGTTTCGTTCTCACAACTACCTCCCGTCCCCTCTGCAGAGGGTAACCCTTGAGTTTTCTGGAAGAACACTGCGTATCTCATCAAGAAGGTCTGTGGAGGGCTCCACGGTTATTCCACGGGAGACCAGTCTTTTCTCCCGCCCGGGAAACCTGACATTCATCATCAGTCTTCCTTCCCCCCTGTTGTTCCGAAAGATCCCCGCCAGGCGCTGGAGCAGCCCGGTGCTGCAGGAGAAGCCGTCCACCTCTATGAGAACACCGGCCCTGAGCCCCCTTCTGCACTCCTTCAGGGGCATGGCCCTCTCCACCGCTATCCTTTTCTCCCCCTCCCTGCGTCCCTGGGATATCTCGCCCTCGAGGAGGAGATGGGCACCCTCGGACAGGAGGGAACGGTATCTTTCCAGAGAATCACTGAAAAAGATGACCTCGCAGCTGCTGCTCTGGTCCGAAAGGGTAACGAAGGCCATGGGACCCTTCCTGGAATCTATTGGTCTAACTGCGGTTACGGTGCCGGCGATGGTGGCTTTGCCACAGGGGGAGTTCTCTATGTCTTCCATGCGGTGGGTGGTAAAGCCCTGCATCTCCTCGGAGAAGGCGTCAAGGGGATGGCCGGAAAAATAGAAGCCCAGCATTTCCCTCTCCCGTTCCAGTTTCTCCTCAAGGGAAAGCTCCTCCTGAAGCGGCAGGGCGGGAACCACAGGCTGGGGTGCGGTGGAGCCTCCGAAAAGGCTCATCTGCCCGGCGTTGTGGTGCTGCCTGACACCGGAAGCATATCCAAGGGCCTGTTCCATGGCGGACAGTTTCTGGGCTCTGTTCCCTTCGAGGCAGTCGGTTGCCCCGGCGAGGATCAGTGATTCCAGCGTACGGCGATTCAGTCCGCTGGAGTCCTCCAGCATGGCCACCCCGGCGCATAGGTCGAAAATGGTCCTGAACTCTCCCCTCTCCTCCGCCGCCCTGGCTATTTCCTCCGCCGGGCTGAACCCCACGTTCCTTATTGCCGCCAGACCGTACCTTATCTCCCCCGGGGAGGATGCCTCGAACCTGGAACCGCTTCCGTTCACCGAAGGCGGTATTACCCGCAGCCCCAGATCCATTGCCTCCTTTACAAGGCTTCTGAGCTTGGAGACCGTTCCTATCTCGCTGGTGAGCATTGCCGCCATGAACTCCGCCGGGTAGTGGCGTTTCAGATAGGCCGTTCTGTATGCAATGATGGCATAGCAGACCGCGTGGGATTTGTTGAAGCCGTACTCCGCGAACTTCCTGATGAGGTCCCAGATGGCCAGGGCCTTCCTTTTGCTTATTCCCTTTTCACCGGCTCCCCTTATGAAAACATCCTTCATCTTTGCCATTTTTTCGGCCATCTTCTTGGACATTGCCCTTCTCAGGTTGTCCGCTTCGGCCATGTTCATTCCGGCTATCACATTGGCGATCTTCATCACCTGCTCCTGATAGATGGTGACGCCGTAGGTGCTTTTCAGGACTTCCTCGAGGGCGGGATGGGGATAGGTGATGCTCTCACCCCGGAGCACTTTCTCCTTGTTCTCGGCGTAAAGATCGATCATGTGCATTGAACCCGGGCGGTAGATTGCAACCGCCGCCGTGATGTCGTCGAACCTGTTCACACCTATCTTTCTCAGTGCGTCACGCATGCCGGAGCTCTCCAGCTGGAACACAGCTGTGGTGTCCCCTGAGCTTATCATTTTCAGGGTCTCAGGGTCGTCTCCAGGGATGTCCTCCATGGAAAAACCCGGCGCTCGGCGCCTGATGGCCTCTTCGGCGTGGTGCAAAACCGTTACGGTCCTCAGACCCAGGACATCAAGCTTAAGAAGACCTATCTTCTCGGCGGATTTCATCTCATATTGAGTGGTGACACCCTTTTCCCTGTTCCAGTAAAGGGGGACATGGGAATCCAGCCTGCCCGGTGTGATCACCACACCTGCGGCGTGTACGCCGGCATGCCTCACAAGCCCTTCCAGGGTGTCGGCGAACCTTATCATTCCTGCTGCCCGGGGGTTCTTGGCCACCATGTCGCCAAGCCTGGCATTTTCCCTGACCGCCTGGTCCAGGGATTTATCATCGCCGTCGCAGACCTCACCGATGAGTTTCGCGAAGGCGTCTCCCTCGGAGTAGGGCATATCAAGCACCCTGGCAATGTCACGGATCACCGCACGGGTCTTCATTCTGCTGAATGTGATTATCTGGCATACGCTGTGATCCCCGTAGAGTTCCTTCATGTGATCAATTATCTCTCCCCGGCGCTCGACGCAGACATCGAGGTCGATGTCAGGCATCTGTTCCCTGGCGGGGTTGAGGAACCTTTCAAAGCTCAGATCGTGTTCCAGGGGATTGACATCGGTTATGTCAACGGCGTAGGAGACCAGGCTTCCGGCGGCGGAACCCCTGCCCGGTCCCACCGGGATTCCGTTTTCCCTGGCCCAGCGCATAAGTTCGGAAACGATGAGGAAGTAACCGGGAAAACCCATGTGGGCTATGATCCCCAGCTCATGCTCCAGCCGTTCTATCTCATCCGGTGAGGCCTGCCTTCCCAGCCTTTTCTCCAGCCCAACCCGGGAGAGTTCCGCAAGATAATCGTTCTCGCTGGTGTGGTTACCGGGCATCGGGGCATGGGGCAGGAGGTCCACCTTCTGGGAGAAGGAAAAATCACACATATCCGCTATCAGGCCGGTGTTCTCCACCGCCTCGGGGAGCCAGCTGAACAGTTTTTCCATTTCTTCGGGGATTTAACATAGAACTCATCGGTTTCGAACTTCATTCTGGAGGGATCGCTGATCGTCTTGCCGGTCTGAAGGCATAGAAGGACCCCGTGGGCTTCGGCATCTTCGCGGGCGATGTAGTGGGCATCGTTGGTGGCCACGGGACGAGCCCCTGTTTCACGTGCTATATCCGCAAGCCCTTCCAGAACCCGCTTCTCGTCGTCAAGGCCGTGGTCCATCAGTTCGATGAAGAAGCGGTCCTGCCCGGCCACATCCTGGTAGAACTCCACCGCCCTCAGGGCTTCGTCCTTCCTTCCCGCGAGAAGATGTCTGGGTATCTCCCCCTGAAGACAGGCGGAACCTATTATGAGCCCTCCGCCATATTCCCTGAGCAGCTCCCTGTCAATTCTGGGCTTGTAATACATCCCCTCGAGATAACCAAGGGTGGAAAGCTTCATGAGGTTCCTGTAGCCCTCTTCGCTGGAGGCCAGCAGTGTGAGGTGATAGTAGTTCGGCCTTCCCGCCAGTGTCTTTCTTTCGTGGCGGCTCCCCGGGGCTATGTAAACCTCGCTTCCGATGATGGGCCTGATCCCCGCAGCCTTCATCACATCATAGAAGTGAACCGCGCCGAAAAGGCTGCCGTGGTCGGTGAGGGCCACGGTATCCATTCCGTTCTCGAGAAGATGTCCGGTAAGTTTTTCGAACCTTATGGCGCCGTCGAGCAGGCTGTATTCGGAATGTAGATGAAGGTGAACGAATCGGGGAGAGCTCATTTGTCCTGCCGATCCCCTCCATTGTCCGTTGAGCCGTAAACCCTTCTGAACTCCCTGTACTCTTCTTCCTCGGCCCTCAGCAGGAGATCCTCACCGTCCCTGGAGTGCCTGGCGCCGAGATAGATGATGGTCCACATTGCGGTGCAGCTGGAGTACCAGTAGGACGCCAGGAAAAGGAAAATGGCTGTCCCAGAGGCTGCGATGAGCATTCCCGGAAACCCGGTCCAGGTTCCTTCACCGTGGGAAGCTGATGCCACAGGACCGAGAATGGAGGAATAGAAGGGAACCAGGTCGGGAGCCGCCCTGGAGAAACCCGATCCCAGAGCTGTGGAGGTTCCGGAAAAACCTGACACCGAATCGAGAACCCCTCCGAAAAGTGATACCGCCCCCCAGATGAAGAACAAAAGAGTGGCAAGGGCAACCACCCGCATCGCCACCCCGGCGAGTATCCCCCGGAACAATCTGAAGGGTCTTGATGTGACGATGCTGAAAAGCTCGAAAAGGCATTCGAATGTGTCGCCTCCGGTGGTTCCGGTTATGGAGGGCACCAGGAAAACGGACAGGACCAGAGCCACAATGGCCAGGACCATGAAAACCCCCAGCACCACTCCGGGAACGGCGAACAACCCCGCTATCACCGGACCGGCTCCGGGTATCCTTCCCGCAATGCCAAGAAGGGAAACCACAGCGATGCCAAGGGCTATTCCGGATAGAATGGTAACCGGTGTCATAAGGAGCGGTTTCCAGTTGGCTTCGCAGACTTGCGGGCATCCCCGGCGGAGTAGAACTGGTCTCCCCTGAGCTGTTCAAAGGTAAGCCTGGATACCTTGAGGGAGGTGGACATGAAGATGAAAAGGGAAAGGAGACCCCCGGCGGCCATGAGCACCAGGGCGGAGGAACTGTTCAGGAACAGGGCGTCGGGGAGTGGACAGAAAAGCGAAGTGGAAAACCTCTCGGCAATTGAATCCCCGGCGGCGTAGAAACCCAGGTAGATGAAGATCACCCAGACCAGCCACGCGGCGGTCAGACCCCTGAAGAAAACAAGGATATTCCTGGCATTGAATCCGTATCTTGCCGAAAGCACCGCGTCACCCGCACGGAAGCTCAGTTTGTGAACATAGTTTCTTACAGCCTTCTCAGAACCCTCCATCTTCAACCTCCTTGCCATGAATAATACTTTCATCCCCGGCTTTTCGAAAGCACACCACGGCGGGGATCACATCCTCAACTCCCGCATCCTCAAGAACGGCAATGCATTCGAATAATGTAGCCCCGGTGGTCATCACATCGTCGATCAGCCAGGTCCTGCCCCCCGGTCCGGAATGGCCTGTGAAAACAAAATTTCCCCTGATGTTCTCCCGCCTTTCCCCGGCGTTGAGACCAACCTGGGTCTCACCCCGCACCCTCTTCAGCATTCTGCCCGTGGAGGCTCCCGTTGCGGAGGCTATCTCTTCGGCGATAAGGGCGGCCTGATTGTATCCCCGTTCCCTTATCCTCCCGCCGGTGGAGGGTACGGGAACCAGGGTGTCCCCGGACGGGGTGTCCGGCGCCATCCGCCCAGGGAAAGCCGGGCCAGGGGTGCGGCGAGTTTCCGCTCTCCGTTGAACTTCAGCCTGATGATCATCTCCCTTGGAACACCAGAGTGCCGGAAGGCAGCCAGGACCTCCCTGCCCCGGAAGGAACTGCCCCCGAAGGGATAGACCCTGATGGCGCACCAGGGACAGAGAAGCCCCCTCTGGCGATCCATGACTGCTCCGCAGCCGGGACACCTTTTCCTGAAGGGGTTCAGGAAAGCTGTTTCCGGTTCCTGCGATACAGCCATAAACCAAGGCCGATGGACACAGCGACCATGCCCAGGCTGATCACCTGGTTATCTGTGAAGCTCTGACCCAGGATGATGGTGTGGTCATGGTCGAAATACCTGAACTCCTCAAGGCCGAACCTGGTAACGCCGTATAGACCGGTAAAAAGGGTGAATATGAAACCCGGGAAGTGTTTTCTTCTGTCGCTGAGAAGCAGTATAAGAAGAATGGCCAGACCTCCGGCGGAACTGTAAAGCTGTGTGGGATGGATGGGAACCAGGCCAAAAACGGAATGGGGAAGGGAGCCCTGGGGGAAGACCACACCGGTTGAGCAGGAGGTTTCAGAACCAAAACAGCAGCCGTTGAAATAGCATCCGATACGGGTGAGGAAAATACCCAGGGCAAAGGATGGTATCACCGCGTCGGCAAAGGACCATACGGGCCATTTCTTCTTTGCTATCCATGTGAAGCCCACCAGCATGGCCAGAACCACGCCGCCCAGCATGCTCAGTCCGTAAAGACCGTTCCAGAAGGCCACCATTGATATGGGGTCCCCGGCATACTGCTCAAGGTGGGTAAGGACATAGAAGGCCCTGGAACCCACTATGGCCGCAACCATTATCCAAATGCTGAGATTAACCGTTTCATCCTCGGGAATGCCGATCCTGCTTGCCCTTCTGGAGGCAAGCTTAACTCCCAGAAGAAAGGAAATGGCCAGCATCAGGCCGTATGTATTGATGGGCAGTGAGCCTATTCTGAAAAGAACTGGGTGCATAATTCTCTCTTCTTCCTGGTTGAGGAACGCTGAAGCCAAAGATAATCAAGAGGCAGGCTCTCTGTCAGTAACTCCGCCAGTTGCGTATGGCGTTCATGGCCAGTCCAAGAAGAAGCATTTCCATTACTATGTGGCTGCCTCCGTAGGTTATCAGGGGAAGGGGCAGGCCCGTTACTGGCATCATGCCCAGGGTCATTCCGGTATTCACCGTGACATGTATGAGGAGATACATCGCAGCCCCGGCGCTGACCATGGAGTTGAAGGGGTTGAGTGACCGCCTTGCCCCATTGAGACATCTCCAGATAAGAAGCAGATACAGGAACAGGAGAAGAACGCTTCCGACAAAACCCCATTCCTCGGCCCATACCGAGAAAACGAAGTCAGTATGCCTTGCGGGAAGGAAGGCCAGTTCGTTCTGGCTTCCCTGAAGGAAACCCTGGCCCGTCAATCCACCGGCCCCCACCGCCACCCGGGACTGGATCACGTTCCAGCCTGCGCCGTAGGGGTCGGCTTCGGGATTCATGAAGGTGGTCAATCGGGACTGCTGGTAGGGTCTGAGAAGGTTCCAGGCCGCAGGGGTGGCCGCGGCGATCAGGCTTGTCATCACCAGGAAGAAGACCCACCTCCTCAGCCTGGCCCCGGATCGGTACAGAACAACGCACAGGAACACGGTGAAAAGAACCCAGGAAAGGAAATGTATGGAGGAAAGCGCTGCAAAGAGGGGGCTCAGGAAAAGGAATATCCAGTTAAAACCGAAACCCGCCCAGTAAACCAGGCCGAAGATTATCATGGCGATGGCCACCGCAGTGCCGAGATCCGGCTGGAGCAGGGTAAGCACGGTAAGGAATCCCACGGCGATGAAGTACAGGCTGACCCCTCCCCGGACTGATCCCCTTCTTATGGCGGGAAGCCACCTTGCCGTGAGGATTATCACGGTGAACTTGGCCAGTTCCGAAGCCTGTATGTTCAGTGGCCCCAGCTGAAGCCACCGGCCGGCTGGACCTCCGCCGAAGAACACGGTGAGTATGAGCAGGAGCAGTGTGAGGGCGTAAAGGAAGGGAGTTGACTCCTCGATTATTCGAAGGGGAAACACCGAGCCGAGATAGAAAAGACCGGCACCGGCGGCATAGTAGAAAAGCTGGTGCAGGAAAATGGAACCCCTTGAGGAGGAAGCGGAGTAGATGCATAGGATTCCCGTGACAACAAGGAGGACCAGAGCGGTGATGAAGACCCAGTCGATTCCCGCTTCATGCTTCAATCTTGAACCCCCGCTATCATTCTGATAATGGACGACGCCACAGGCCCGGCCACATCACTTCCGCCGCCGCCGTTCTCTATCAGCACGGCAAAGGCCAGGGGAAGGGGTTCCTCTATGAACCCGGTTACCCAGGCGTGGTTCTCACCGCTGGAGTTCTCAGCGGTGCCGGATTTCGCCCAGACCGTCACTGGAAGACCTCCCATGGAGTGTCGCAGCGTTCCCCTGGAGCCCACCACAGCCTGAAGCATCCCCTCCCTTACTATTTCCAGGTTCTCATGGGAGACACAGTTCCGCCATGGGGCCTCCCCTGTGTCCTCTCCCTGGATTACGCTGAGGGGGGGCATGTCGAACCCGGATGCTATAAGGCCGGATGTAACAGCAACCTGAAGTGGGGTGGCCAGTACCTCTCCCTGACCTATGGAAGCGATCATGAGGTTTCCAATGCCCCACCCCCCCCTGCCGAAGACTTCATTGAGGTACTCCCTGGTGGGGATCACTCCCCGGGCTTCCCCGGGAAGGATATCAGTTACACGGTTCCCCATTCCGAAACAGCCGGCGTAATGGGCCATTTCCTCAAATGTTGCCTCCATGCTGGTTCTGTAGAAGTATGTATCGCATGACTGGGCAAGGGCCTGAACCATGCTCAGCCTTCCGTGGGTGGTCCAGCAGCGGAAATCGCTCCCGGCGAAGTGAAAGGTTCCGTAGCATGGATCGGGCATGTAGTCCCTGTCCACCCTTCCCGATTCCAGAAGCCAGCATGCGGTGACTGTCTTGTAGGTGGAACCCGGTGGATAAACCATGGCCCAGGACCTGTTCAGAAGGGGTTTGTCCGGATGATGAAGCATTTCGTTCCAGTCATTCGGGGAAATCCCTCCTATGAAAAGATTGGTATCGTATCCCGGTACGGAGGCCAGGGAAAGGATTTCGCCGGTTTCATAGTTCAGCACCACCGCGGCGCCGGGATGGCCCGTCTGTGAAATGAGGGAATCAGCATAGAGCTGCAGTTCGGAGTCTATTGTGAGGGTCAATCTTTCCCCGGGAACGGGATTCACCTCTCCACCCTCGAACCTCTCCACCACCCTCCCGTGGGCGTCAACCACCTCCCGGACCACACCGTGCCTCCCTGTGAGTCTCTCGTTGAAGACCCTCTCTAGCCCTGTCCTTCCGGAAATCTCTCCCTCGAACACACGGGTGCTGTCCGCCAGACCGACGTATCCCACGAGGTGACAGAACTCCCGCCCGTGGGGATACCTTCTTCGGGGAAGTACCTCCACGGAAACACCCCCGAGACGGTAGAGGTTATCGGCGATCCGCCCCGCTTCCATGACATTGAGACCTGTGGCAAGGACCGTTGCCCTGAAGGGGTTCCGGCCGGCAGCCTCCAGACGCTCCGATAGGATCTCTTCATCCATCCCCAGGAAATCCCTGAGCAGGGAAGCCTCGGCGGGATCGAACTCGGCATGCACCAGAGAAACGGTGAAGGACGGTTCGTTATCCGCCAGAACTACGCCGTTCCTGTCGATGATCTGCCCCCTTGGCGCCTGTGTAATGACCGATCTGATGTGGTTCCTGGAGGACAGTTCCCTGTAATAGTCCCCCCTGACAAGCTGAAGTTCAACGAGCTTTGCGGTGATGAGCAGAAAAAGTATCCCCGCCAGGGCAATTGTGGAGGCAAATGGCCTCTGCACCGATGAGGATTCCGATCTCACCGCAGTCTCCCTTCCGCCTCAGGGATCTTACCTCCCAGGAGCAGGGGTACCGCAAGGAAGAGAATAAGGGGTACGGCTATTCTGGGAAGGATGAGAAGGGTTTTCAGGGAAAACCCGGAACCGGTGGGCGACGAGGCCAGGAAAATGAAAATGGTGTCTGAAACCAGTGAGGCGATCAGGGCGTTGGCGGCGAATGTCATCCTGAGGGCGCCGGTGGTGATCCTCATTATCCAGCCAGAGAATGAGATCCCCAGTATCATTGCAAGGGAGCTCGTGCCCGGTGGGTGGTGAAGGAGCATATCCATTACCAGGCCGGTCCAGAAGGCGCCTTCTATTGACCAGTAGTCCTCCTTTGATATGCTGAGATAGACCAGAACAGGAACCACCAGGGCCGGGGCCACAAGTACCCTGCCAAGGGTCACCTCCAAGAGGAACTGAAGAATGACCGCGGCGGAAACAATAAGCCACCCGGCAAGCCTTGAGTTCATCTTTCCCCGCTGGCTTCGATCAGAACCAGGACCTCGTCCACTCTGTCGAAGTCAACCGACGGTTGAACTGAAAGGGCCAGGTCCAGCCCGGCGTCACCTTCCCTTACCTCCTCCACCGTTCCTACCACTATCCCCTCGGGATAGACACCTCCGAACCTGCTGGTGAGAACCGTTTCCCCTGGAAGGGGCTCCGCGGATATGTCAACATACTTCATGGTAAGGGCTCCTTCGGGGGTCGAGGTGAGAATTCCCAGAGAACCGCTTATTGATGTTATACAGCTCACATGAACAGCCGGGCTGGTTATGGGAACCACGGTGCTGGTCCTGTCCTCTGAGGAGGTCACGATGCCAACGAGCCCCCTGTCGGTTATGCAGACCGCCCCGGGATAAATGCCATGGGTGAGGCCCTGGTCAATGATGAGGTCGCCCCTCACGAGCCCCTCGGAACGGAAGAGCACCCGTCCCACCACCGCGTTCAGCTCCGGCATCCTTGTGTACTGCAGCATGGACCTGTACAGCTGGCTCTTTGCCGCCAGCTCCCTCAGTTCGGCGTTTTCCAGCATGAGCTGCACGGAGAGGGACATGTAGTCGGTTTCCCCCTGTTCCGAAGCGGGGTAGAACAGCCCGGCGAACCGGTTGCCCAGGATCGCTCCCCCACTCCGAACACCGTCGGTCCGGCGACGATGAGGATCAGTGCCGCAAGTGTGTTCCAGAGGAGTCTTCTGCTTCTTTTTCGCATATCAGTCTATGAGGAGCTTCCGGTATCTGTAAAGGTCCGAGAGGATGATCCCCGCACCGAGAACCGTGCATGACAGAGGATTATCGGCTATCCTTATGGGAAGGCTGGTTTCCCTGGAAAGAAGTATGTCCAGCCCCTTCAGAAGAGCTCCTCCGCCGGTGAGGACTATGCCTCTGTTAACAATGTCCCTGCCAAGCTCGGGGGGGGTCTTCTCCAGCCCCTGCTGAACCGCCTGAATGATTGCGTTAACCGGCTGCTGAAGGGCTGTCCTTATCTGGCTGGCCTTCACCGTATAGGTCTTCGGTATTCCATAGGTGGCATCCATACCGCTGACCTCCGCCTCCCTCTGGTCATCCTCAAGCATGGATCCCAGCTGGATCTTCACCAGCTCCGCTGTCCTCTCACCGATCAGGAGATAGGCTGTTTTCTTCATATAGTTTATAATGGCTTCGTTCATCTCGTCGCCGCCAACCCTTATGGAGCTGTCCGCGGCTATGGAATTAAGGCTTATTACCGCCACTTCGGTGGTACCCCCGCCTATGTCAACTATCATGTTCCCTACGGCTGCCTCCACGGGAAGGCCTACACCCACCGCGGCGGCCAGGGGTTCCGGGACCAGAAGGACCTCTCTGGCGCCGGCCCTCTCGAGGCTGGACCGAACTGCGTTAACCTCCACCTCGGTGATCCCGCTTGGCACGCATACAAGAACCCTGGGACGCATGGAAAAGCGCCTTGTCTGTGCCTGCTCAAAGAATCGCCTCAGCATTGCCATGGTGGCGGTTGCTTCCTTTATAACGCCATCCTTCAGGGGTCTTACCACCAGAATGTCCCGGCCGGTCCTTCCCAGCATGGACTTCGCTTCGGTTCCAACTGCGATCACATTGTTGGAGTCCCTTTCGATGGCTATTACACTGGGTTCCTCGAGAACTATTCCCCGCTCGACTTCATGGATCATGGTATTCGCCGTTCCCAGATCGATGGCCATGGCGGTGGAGAACACCCCGGAGGACGATCCCTCCCCGGAACCCGTTATTCTTTTCAAAAAGCTCTTTATTCCCATATTGTCCCCCGAGTGGAAAACCCCTGTTCCTTTCACATGGTAACGCAGGCTATATACAAAACTGCAAGTCAGATGAAAAGGCTTACCTGAAAAGGGTAACAGTGGCTGGAACAGCCGTTAACTTGGATCAGTTAACGAACTGGAAGGGCCTCTGCAAGGGTCCACTGGCCATGAAGCAGGGAAACCGTGTCCACGGGAACCGGAACCGTAAGGGTCCACGCCATCTCCGGAGGGCCGGTATCGGTATCGATGCTTCTTATCCTTAGAATGACCTGGAGGGAGGGGGAGGTAAGCAGCCATTCAAGGGGCCATGCGTTGAACTCGTCGTGCCATGAGGTAGCCGTTGCCTCGAGGTGTGTGTCCCCGGCGGTAACCACGGGGAAGAGTCTTCCGCCCTCCAGGGAAACGGTCAGTGTGTCGGTTCCTGTAGAGGTGAGCCGCCATGTGAGGCTGGTTCCAAGGGTATCGCAGGTTTCCGTCAGTGCCCAGTGCACCGGAACGGCGGGAAAGCCGGTTCGAATCAGGGAAATGAGTGCGTTAACGCTAAAAAGCCCGTTTCCAGGGGAATCCCCCCGGGGAAGAAGAAGGCTTCGCTGCGGTCGGGATAATAAATGAGAGCACCGGATGAGTCCCCCAGGAAGGAAACCAGCGGGGACCCGTCGGGTCCGCAGAAATCCGCCCTCACCGAACCTTCTGACCTGGAAGCCCAGATAATGAATGGTCCTGAAAAAACCTGGTTCTCACCCTGGAGCCTTGCCCGTCCACGGAGCAGGAAGTGATCGGTCTGCTGCCATTTCCATGCGGCGGAAGCAGCCCAGGAAGACGCTGAAACGTTAACTCCCTCAGTATACGTGCCGCAGGCGAAAAAAAGAAGAAGACCGGCGGCGGTCAGCAGAAAAGCCGCTTTTCAGGCCCCGTACTTTTCCTCCAGCGCAGCGATGCGGCGCTCTGTTTTCAGCTCGTCCCTGTACTGCTTCCTTCTTATGAGAAGGGGCTGGGCCTTTGCCTCGGGCACCTTTTTCAGAAGGCTCTCGAGCATTTTTATCGCTTTTTCCCTTTCACCGCTTTTAGCGGTCTGATCGATCTGTCTCACCAAATCACTTAGTTTTGCCATTGGCTATCCTTTCCCTGCAAAGATTATAGAACTCCGATACCCTTTCCGTCTCAACACCGAAGGAACCCTCCGTCCAGCCGGGGAGGGGATGCTTGATCCCATGGAAATCGCTGCCTCCAGTAATGAGAAGGCCACGCTTCCCGGCGGTTTTCTTCAGGAACGACGTGATCTCGACGCCCTGCTGGGGATAATAGGCCTCAAGACCGGAGAGACCGGCATCGGCCAGCGAACGGATAAGGGCTTCAAGCCCCGTCAGCCCTTCGGTGTGAATATACACCGGATGTGCAAGCACCGGCAGCCCTCCGGACTGCCGTATGATACTGATCGCCCGGTAATCCCCTATTCTTTCCCTTTCCACATAGGCTGGTTTTCCGGAACCCAGGTATCTGTCAAAAACCTCGGAACCGGAAGAGGCAAAACCCCTCCTGACCATCACCCCTGCGATGTGCGGCCTTCCAACCACGGAGTCACCGGCCTCTTCCATTACGTCCTCAAGGGTGATGGCAAAACCAAGTTCCCGAAGCTTTTCAACTATTCGCGGGTTCCTTGTGTTCCTTCCCCGGATCACCCCGGCAAGGGCGCTCTGGAGTTCGCTGGAGGGATCCAGGAGCTCATTAAGGGCCACCCCCGGGAAATAGCCCAGTAGATGCGCTGAACCGCCGGAATGAAGATCGACGCTGAGCTCCACCGCTGGAATGTAGCAAAGACCCAGGGCGGATGCCTTTTCAGCTGCTTCGGAAACCCCGGCCAGGGTATCATGGTCGGCGATGGCGAAACCTTCCAGACCGCTGGAAACAGCTTCATTCACGAGTTCCGCAGGGGTAAGCCTCCCGTCGGAGGCGGTGCTGTGTACATGAAAATCACATAAACCCAATTGTTCTCCTTTCCGGAGCCTGGAATATTATCATAGTGGGGTGGATGAACAACGCTTCCCGGAAAAGAACCCATGGAGGTAAGGACAGAATGCAGCGCAAGGTAATGTACATACGCGAACCGGTACTGGGAACCATAATGCTCTCACCGCTCCAGGAAGACATACTGAAAACGGTGGAGGTTCAGAGGCTCAGTTTCGTTCACCAGCTGGGAACCACCTTTCAGAGCTATCCCGGCGCCCATTGCATGAGGCTGGCCCACGCCCTTGGCGTTTCACATCTAGCCGGGAGGATAGCAACACACCTTAAGGAAAGATGCCCCGAGGGGTATGATACCGGGGACCGGGACACAAAGAACCTGGTGGAGGCCGCCGGCATGCTCCACGACATAGGCCACACCCCATGGTCCCACACCCTTGAGCCTTTGTATCTCGAGCTCACAGGAGAGGACCACATGGACCTTGTGGCGGACATGGTCACCGGAAAGACCGTCATGCCTATACGCGGAGCGGGGGAAATACCCGGCATACTTAAAAAGCACGGCGTTGATCCTGCGGAGGTCGCCGGGCTGATAACAGGGGGCTACACCGGGAAACCCTTCGTGCAGCAGATGATTTTTGGTGAGGTCGACGCCGACATGCTGGACTATCTCCAGAGGGATTTCCATTTTACAGGGGTAGCCTTCGGCCACATAGAGGTGGACAGGATCATTTCCACCATGACCATACACCAGGGCAGGCTCGTTTTCATGGAAAAGGGGCTCAACGCCGTAAGGGACTTCCTTCTTGCAAGGCTGCAGATGTATTCCTCCGTATACCTGCACAGAAAGACCCGGATCGTTGACAAGATGCTCCTCGCCGCCGCCAGAAAAAGCATTATCGAGCTCGGGGAGATAAAGGACTTCATGTTCATGACCGACGATCAGATACTGAGCTTCCTTGAGAACGATTCAGCGGATCCCTGGGTAAGGGAGATGGCCTGGCGGGTAAAGTACAGACAGGGCCTTTTCTCGCAGGTTTTCCGTATAGACTCCATTACCCCCTCCGAGGGGGACAACCATTTCCTGAACAGTCTCAGGAACCGGAACAGCACCCCTGAGGAAACCGCCCGGCTTCTTACCGGTGAGATCGCGGAGAGGTCCGGGATCCCGGGGGAATATCTAATAGTGGACCTTCCCATAGAGGCCGTAAAGGTCTCAGAAGAGAGATTCCAGAGGTTGGACATCCGTTTCCAGGATAAACGGGGACGGATCATCCCCCTGGAGGACATCGATCCTCCTTTCTCTGAATACCTTGCGAAGGCCAGACCGAACAGAAGTCTGCTCACCGTATCCTGCGCGCCGGAATACCTTGAAAGGGCCACGGAGGCCTGCCGGGCAATTTTCGAGAACGCAGCGGAACCCCTTTTCAGAGAGAGCTAAACTTCGCCGTCCAGCTGAAGGGCCGGGGTAACCCTTCCGCAGTTGCCGCAGGTAAAACGCAGGTGCTCCCACATGTCAATGCTGAGATACCAATCCACCTTCTCCGGGGAAGGACGTTTGATCTCGGTGCCGCATCCGGGGCAGCTCCATCCTGTTTTCCTGTTCCTGCGAAGATCGAGAAGGCTTTCCTTCAGAATGGAAGCACAAACCTGACAGCCCTTCTCTCCGGCATAATCCACTGGCCGCTTGCCGCTTGAGTTCCTTTGATAGGCCTTCGCGCCGGCCTGAAGAAGGGCCTTGACGATCTCGGTGCTGTGGTTGGTCTGGGCGGCGACGTGAAGGGGGGAGTTGCTCATGCTGTCTTCAGCACCTGGGTCGGCGCCGGCGGCGAGGAGCAGACGCACATTTCCAAGACAACCCGCTGCAGCAGCTTTGTGAAGGGCAGTTGCCCCGGAATGGGTAACGGCCACCGCTGGCACTCCGGCTTCCAGTAGCGCGCTGAGAAGAAGACCGTTCTCCACCGCGGCTGCCATGTGAACCGGGGTGGCACCGGTCTCATTCATGGACCTGTTGAAATCTCCACCCCTTGAGGAAACGTTGCGGATGATCATGGCCAGGAACGGGTTTTCGGCGGTGCATTCCGATGCCCTCCTGATAAGCAGACTGACGAGCTCTTTTCCCTCAGCGGAGTTCTTTCCCGAGAGGTCGTACCTTCCCCCGGAAAGGGAAGCCATTTTCTCCCAGTCGACCCTTTCGTTCTCGAGTTCATTCCGCATTTTTTTCAAATTGCTGGAGAACAGTGCCATCGCCCCTCCATGAAGATTAAAAACAAGGGTATTCCCTCAGAGGTGTGATTATGCAAACTTTCAGGGAAAAATCAAAGCCTTTGACAGGAATGCCCCCACGTAACCAACACCGCCGGTTACCGGTGCGGTTCCTATGTCTCTTCCGATCGGTGGGTCCACTTCACCGAGACAAGTCCCGGGATCTTCGACATCTCATCAAGGATAGAGAGATTATCCTCTCTGCGACGTGTTTTTAGAAGGAAGGTCATCTCAGTTGATTTCTCGGAAAGGCCAATTGTGGAGCCCTTTACCTTGATGCCATGGTGGTGGAGAAGCTTAAGGCAATCCCTTCTTATTCCCGGGAGCTGCCTGCCGGTGAAACGTGCCCTCAGTTTCCAGTAGCTGGCTTCCGGAATCCTGGTTTCCAGACGGTCCAGAAGAAGCAGCACAACAAGGGCAAGCACCGATGCCAGGGCCGTGATCTCATAGAACCCCAGGCCTGCCAGTATCCCCGTCATGGCAACGAACCAGACACAGGCGGCGGTGGTGAGCCCCCCACGCCATCCCTGTAACGCACGATGGTCCCAGCCCCCAGGAATCCCACACCGGTGATAACACCGGCGGCTATCCTGCCGGGGTCCAGGGACATACCCGGCAGTCTCTCCTGGGCAATGACCGCTGCCAGAATGGCGATACACGCCCCTGTGCTCACAAGAATATGTGTCCTGAGACCCGCCGGTCTTCCGTGTATCTGCCTTTCCAGACCGACCAGCCCCCCGGCGGCGAAGGCCGCCAGAAGACGGAACAATATTTCCAGAAAACCCATATCAGCCCTCCTCCTGGATCCTCATGAGTGTGGAATATATGGTCTCAACCAGCATCTCAGGTCGGTGGGGTTTGTAGAGGCAGTCGGTGGAGGGACACTTGATCAGTTCTCGAATGGGGCCGGAAACGGCATAGCCGGTGGTTATGATCACCGCCATTTCTGGCAGCCTGGTCTGGCAGTACCTCACTATGGATGGTGTGGGAATACCGGGCATGTTCAGGTCGAGGACCGCCGCGTCGTATGAATTCTCCCTGAGAAGTTCCATTACCCTGTCTCCGTCGGATGCACCGGTTGTGGACATGCCCCTGTGCTCGAGGAACTCACATGTTGAATGAAGAACGATCTCAACGGCGTCGGCAACCAGGACCGACAGACCGCTTACTCCATGGATCATCCCGGCTTCATGTTTGCCTCCGGTTCCCTCCTCGGGTCTGTCATAACCCTCCAGCAGAACGCAGAGGACCGTTTCACCGGAGCCTCGTTCAAAGGCTATCACCCCGTTCATCTCCCTGAGGACCCTGTAGATGGTTCCGACGGTGGACCCGAACTGCCGTTCAACATCGGAAACGGAGTACTGCATGCTGGAAAGGACGTCCCTCAGGGCAACAGGCATTATGAAACCATCGGAATACCTGATGACCACCCTTTTGCCCGGGGGCATGTTCCTGGTGGAATCAGCCCCCGCCGGTGTCCTCTCGGAAACATCGATCTGTATACGGCCCTCTCCATTCATCATCTCAGTGGAATTCAGGGAAAGGTTGTAGATAAGGTCCCGCAGCAGAAGCCTTCTTACGGAAATAAGTCTGGAGCAGCTTCCCGAAACTCGAAAATGAACATCTCCCGGGAGTACCCTTTTCATAACCTCCGCTATCAGATTGATCTCCTCGCAGGGGTCCTTTAGACCGGAATCATCCTCGGGGCTGAAAAGAAGATGCAGGTCTGAGGAGAGAGCTGTCAGCTTTTCCGCTGAGCGCATGATTGCCCGGCAGTTATCCCCCTCCTTCCCCGGTCCCCGGGTATCCAGTTCAAGGGAGGCGGCTCCGATGATTCCCGAAAGATGGTTGTTCATGTCATGAACAATGGAATCGACAAGATGGGAGTATGGCTGCGGGGTTCCATCCTTCATGTCCGTCGTTCCGGTCAGGATGCCTCCTGAAGAGGTGTTCACGGACTGCTCTGTGAATGTGAATATCCTCTGAATAACATATCCATTGGCGCATACCGGAAAGATCTCCATTCGCAGGGTTCTCACCTGGCCGGTCATGGACCTTACCTTGACCGTATCGGTTTGAACATCGGTTGGATAGGGGGGGAAAGACTTTCTCACAGGATCGGGAAGGGAAGTCACCGATGCAAGGGAGGACCCCTTTCCGGCACTCTGGAGATCCAGGAGTTCTCTACAGAGATCATTCAGGAAAGTGATCTCGTTCCCGGCGGATACCACCATACAACCTGTCACCCTGGAACCGGAAAGCACATCCATGGCACCCTCGTGGGAAAGTGCCGAGAGTGGATTAAGAACCGAACCCGCCATCCTCCTTCTCCTCGTAAAGGATTCGATCATCAGAACGCCGGGTATCGTTGAGAATATTATCATTACTATAAGAATAATAATTATGGCTATTGAGATATCTTCCAGGTTTTTTATTAGACTATTATTGTATCCTATTGCTTCTATGAGGATGTACTCTCCGGTTGTCGATTTAGCTACTGATGTTTCTATAACCCTGTTATCAAGGGCTTCGCCGGCGAGGAGGGCTCCCCCGGCGATGGAGGAATCCATATAGGCATTTAACACAAGACTGTCAGCTACTATCCAAGCATTCAGGCCCTCCGGTGTGGTGGCCGTGCCGAGGAGATCGGGAACTGCATTTATTTCATTCATGCGGTCCGTACTGTTCCAGCCTCGGCCCTCTATGCCTGAGATTAGATGACGTGAGAGTTCATGATAATAGTGGGTTTGATCACGATAGATATCCCGAACGAGCCCCTGAACAATGATGTACTCGGTGGCCAGAACAGCTGAAAATACCAGAAATGCCAATATGAAAGGGACATAGAAGCGAGTCTTTCCGGTATCGTAGGCAGTGTGTGTCAAACATTTCCCCCTTCTTACTCTGAAATGAATCCAATGCCAGTGGTTAAAAGAATAACACTTTCTTTATTCATACACAATATCGAATAGTGGTTGACATCCCGGTGATTGCATTTTATTATATTCTTCGCAGGAATTGACACCTGATACCTTGCACCCAATAGAAAGGCGAGTACACAATGGATTTCGTAGAAGAAACCAGAAAAATGCTTGAGGCTTCAGGGCGGAGCCCCAAAACCGCTAACAGCTATATTTCCCATCTTCGCAGGCTTGTTAACCACTTCGGGGAAAGAACCGGCGATCTGGACAAGAACGATCTCAGAGAGTATCTCGAAAACCTGGTAAGTGAAGGCAAGTCCCTCTCCTACATCAACCAGGCACAGAGCGCCATCAGATATCTCTACTCACAGGTCCTGAAAAAGGGCAATCCCCTTCCGGGACCCGGTGTTATCGCCAAGAAGGTTCCCCTCCACGGAGTGTTCACCCGGGACGAGATCGCCGAGGTTTTTCAGCATGTCCACGATCTCAAGTACAGGCTTGCCCTTATGTTCATCTACTCCAGCGGCCTCAGGGTCAGTGAAACCGCCATACTGAAAAGGGATCATGTAGACCTCGACAACAATGTGATCCATGTTTACAACATCGACGGCGAGTTCCTCCGCGACACCATTCTCGCAAAGACCACCGGACGCATACTGGCCCAGTATCTCGACCTCAGGACCGATCCTTCTCCATATCTGTTCCCGGGCCGCGGACGAACCAGCTATGTTTCCGCGAGAACCATCCAGAGGGCCTTTACCGACGCACTTGAAGAAGCCGGGATCGACAAGAAGGCAACCCTGGGCTGGCTGAGGCACAGCTTCGCCGTCCACCTCCTTGAAGACGGCGTCGACAGGAAAATGGTACAGCAGCTTCTGGGTATCTCCACTCCTTCAATGATAACCCCGTATCTTAAGCTTGCCAGGCACCGCACACCCCTCAGGGTCCAGAGCCCCCTCGACAGGTTCTAGAGTACGGTAACCCATCAGGAGGGGGGAGCCATGGGCTCCCCCCTTTGCGCTATATGACCGTCAGTCTGTGTGTCTCCATGGAAGTTCCCGAGGAAACCCTCAGCAGGTAAACCCCCGGGGACAGCCCTTCAGATGAGTGGGTTTCCCCCCGCCGGGATAGGTTCCCCTGAACACCATCCTTCCGGACAGATCAAAGCATTCCACTTCAGCATCGCTCTCCCCTGTAACGGTAAATCTTATAGATCCCGATGAGGGATTGACACCGCGGAGGATTCCCCCTTGCTCCGCTTCATCATGAACACCGGATTCCGTTGAACTTGCCAGGGCCCAGGCGTGGGTGGGCAGGGATTCCTGATCCTGAAGACCGGCAATGACCACGGGAGACGCAAGCCCCATGGAGATGGCGGAAACGTTGTAGACCCTCTCGGTAAAGGGCATCTCCCAAAGGGCTTCACCGGTTATGGCATTTATCAGTGTGACGGCTCTTCCGTTTACCGAACCGGCTGCAACGCATGGCACGGGAAATCCTTCGATGATTACCGGGTCAACCCAGGCAACGGACCATGTATTGCTTCCCGAAGGATATGTCCAGAGGATGGAGCCATCGGCGCCTGAAAACAGATAACTCCGGCGTTATCAGCAGCCAGGGCCACATCGCCAACTCCGTCGGCGTTCACATCGGGGCCTCCCCGTACATCCATGTACATTCCCGAACCGTCGTAGTCCCACTGCAGCGTTCCGCCGCCATCGTAACAGGCCACATTTCCGTTGAATGTGCAGAAAACCGCCAAGGGCCATGTATCCGGCTGCTCAACCAGCCCCAGGGACATGCAATCCCCTCCAGGGTCCTTCTGCCACATAATGGAACCGTCCGCTCCGCTGATGAGGGTGGCTGTATTAGCGGTGTAGCTGTTGCCCCCTGTGGCCACGAGGATGTCCATGATACCGTCTTCATCTGCATCGACGTAGCTGTGAAGGTCCTCAGTGGCGTCGGGCATCCAACGGGTCCAAAGGCTGTCACCTGAGGCCCCGTCGATACAGACCACCAGTCCGGTCCCTGAAGAACCGGATGTTCCGAAACCGCCCACCGCCTCGGGTATGCCGTCCCCGGTCATGTCATCCATCACACAGGCGGAGTAGCCCCAGCCTGTGTTTGAGGGCATTATCTCGCATGCCGCCCATTCCCAGATGGTGGATCCGTCGGCCCCGGATATCAGATAGAGGCACCTTCCCGGCGGTTCGTACCCTCCGGGTGTTGCCATCAGGATCTCCCGCATGCCATCGCCATCCACATCGGGGAACCACATGAATCCCTCGTTGGAGTAAATGCCCTTGTGGCTGCTGCTGGTCCAGATGGTTCCGCCGTCGGCGCCTGAGACAGCCAGAGTGTTGGTTCGCCATCCCAGAAGTTCACTCCGCAGGCAACGTCAGGAACTGAATCACCATCCAGATCACCCATTTCTGCAGAGCAGTAAACTCCACCACTGGTAACAGCGGACCAGAGGACCTCCGGCTCGGCGGCGAACAGGGCGGTCACTGCAACCGCGTATAACACTAACATCACATTCTCCCCCTTTCTTATGCAGGGAAGATAGGCGAAAAGGGGCGCAGCGGAAAGCTGCGCCCCCTGTGGTTTCTTCTGACGGTTCTAGAACTTGTTCCTCTTGGTGTACTTCGTGTGAAGAAGCTCGTGGGACTTGTGCCCCAGAGGCTCCTTGAGGAACTCTGCATAGAGAAGCTGGACTTCGGGATTCTCGTGGGATTTTCTCAGTGGAAGGGATTCATCCTCATCATAGATGGCCCTCATCCGCTCCATTCTCTTCTCCATGTCCGTGGGGATCGGCTGGCCGCCGCCTCCAAGGCATCCCCCGGGGCATGCCATGACCTCGATGAAGTGATACTCAACTTCACCGGCTTTTATGGCCTTCAGAAGTTTGTCGGCATTGGCAAGACCATGGGCAACGGCTACCTTCAGTGTGGCGCCCGCCAGGAACTCCCACCCTGAAGCCATTTCCGAGGGCATGGTTATCGCAGCTTCCTTTATGCCCTCAAAGCCCCTTACCGGGCCCACATTGAGCTTTTCGAAGGGGATCTCCCTGCCGGTGACCACTTCGTATGCGGTCCTGAGGGCAGCTTCCATTACTCCGCCGGTGGCACCGAAAATCACCGCGGCACCGGTGGATTCGCCCATGAGGCTGTCGAACTTCTCCGTGGGAAGCCGGTCAAAATCGATTCCCGCTTCCTTTATCATCCTGGCAAGTTCCCTGGTGGTTATCACATGATCAACATCCTGATAGCCGCTGTCCCGCATTTCGGGACGGTCCTTCTCGAACTTCTTTGCGGTGCAGGGCATCACGGATACGGAAACCATCTTCGAGGGATCGAATCCCTCCTTCTCTGCGAGATAGGTTTTCGCAAGGGGACCGAACATCTGCTGGGGACTCTTGCATGTGGAAAGATTGCCCAGAAGATCGCTGTGCTTGTGCTCAATGAACTTTATCCAGCCCGGAGAACAGCTGGTGATCATGGGAAGGGAGACTTCCTTTTTCTCAACCAGTGCGTCCTTAAGACGGAAAAGGAGCTCGTGGCCCTCTTCTATTATGGTGAGGTCCGCGGTGAAGTCGGTATCAAGAACCCTGTCGAAGCCCATCCTTCTAAGGGCCGCGGCCATTTTGCCGGTGTGGTGCGCCGTTGGAAGCCCAAGGGCCTCCTCTATGCCAACCCTCACAGCCGGTGCGGTCTGTACCACCACGATCTTCTCGGGGTCATCCAGGGCGGCCCATACAGCTCCGGTCTCATCGGTTTCATAAAGAGCTCCCGTGGGGCAGCGGTTGATGCACTGGCCACACTGGGTACAGGATACGTTATCCAGACCCTTTTCTTCAAATGTACCGATGTGCACCTCGGCGCTTCTTCCGATGGACTTGATAACGGCAACCTTCTGGTATTCCTCGCAGGTTCTTGTGCACCTCGTGCACATGATGCACTTGCTGTTGTCCCGGGAGACGCCTACGCTTACCTGCTCGATGCTCTCCGGCTTCCAGTCGGTCTGGAACCGGTTGAAACGGATGTTGTACCTTTCGGCAAGGTCCTGGAGTTCGCAGTTTCCGTTCCTCTCGCACTCGGGGCAGTTGTTGTTGTGGTTGGCAAGGAGAAGCTCGAGGAGAAGCTTCCTGGTCTTTCTGACCCTGGGGCTGTCGGTCTTGATTATCATGTTGGGTGTGATGGGGGTAACACAGGCGGGAACCAGTGATTTCCAGCCCTGCACATCCACCACACAGAGACGGCAGTTGCCGGCTATTGAAAGGTCGGGATGGTAGCAGAGAGTGGGAATATCCACCCCGAGCTCCCTGCAGGCCTCAAGTATGGTCGCGCCCTCTTTAACGCTGAACTCTTTTCCATTGATGCTGACGGTAACGCTGTGCATTACTCATCACCTCCTTCGCAGCCGCATTCTTCGCAGTTGCACTCATCGGAAAGCTCCACGAAGTTGCTGATTATGTCAACGAAGCAGTTTGCGGAGGTCTGACCAAGGCCGCACTTGCTTGAGGCTTTCATCGCATCCGCCAGTTCAAAGAACGGGGCGATGCATTCCCTGCAGGAGACGCTGCCGGTGATGATGTCCTCGGCGGCATGCATCAGCCGCAGATTTCCCTCACGGCAGGGTGTGCACTGACCACAGGATTCATGCACGAAGAACTCCATGAAGTTCTCCAGGACCTCCACCATGTTGACGGAACTGTTGAAAACTATCACAGAGCCTCCGGGAGGAAGGTCCGCAAAGGAGAGGGCCCTGCCTATTTCAGAAGCAGGGATGGTCCTGCCGCTGGCTCCTCCAACCTGAACCGCCTGAACATCCGTTGCGCCGGCAAGCTGAAGGAGGTCTTTGAGGGGTGCGCCCATGGGAAGTTCGTAAACTCCAGGTCTCTCCACATCTCCTGAGACGCTGAAGAGCTTCGTGCCGGAGCAGTCCCCCACCCCAAGGTCTGCGTACCACTCAGGTCCGTTGAGAACTATATGGGGCACGGCGCAGAATGTTTCCACGTTGTTCACGATGGTGGGCTTGTTCAGATAGCCGCTGTTGACCGGATAGGGCGGCTTGTTCCTGGGCTCGCCGCGCTTTCCTTCAAGGCTTTCGATGAGGGATGTTTCCTCGCCGCAGACATATGCCCCGGCTCCGGGACGGACCTCAACATCGAAATCGAAACCCTTTCCCTTTATGTCCCTGCCGAGAAGACCCCTGTCCATGAGGTTCCTTCGTGCGGCCTCTATTGCAGGAACCAGGTAGGGATACTCCGCCCTGAGGTATATGATGCCCTTGGTACCGCCGATGGCGTATCCGCCAATGGCCATGCCCTCTATGAGCCTTTCGGCGTATTTCTCGATGAGTATTCTGTCCTTGAAGGTTCCTGGTTCCCCTTCGTCGGCATTGCACAGTACGTACTTCTGGTCAGCTGAGGCGGCGCCGGCGAGGTTCCACTTGACGCCTGTGGGAAAACCGGCCCCTCCCCTGCCCTTGATGCCGGAGTCACGAACTGCGTAAACCACATCCGCAGGCTCCATGGTAAGGGCCTTTTCAAGCCCGGCACCGAACTCGGGCTGGTTATCGGCAAGCAGCACTTTCCGTTCCATGGTGCCTCCTATTCCAGTCCGCGTACGATTTCGCACGCCTTTTCGGGTGTAAGTTTAACATGGGGCTCTCCGTTAACCAGCATTGCAGGGGCCTGGTCGCAGAGACCTATGCAGGGAGTGGTCTCAATGGTGAGCCTGCGGTCTTCGGTTGTTTCAAAGGGCTCGATCCCGAACTCGTCGATCAGGGCGTCAAGAACGGTTCCCTGGCCTGCCATTGCGCAACTGATGGTGCTGCAGAGCCGTACGATGTTCCTGCCCCTTGGAACGGTGCTCAAGAAGCTGTAGAAGCTCACGACGCTGTATACTTCGGCGGCGCTCACATCGGTTGCCTCGGCGATCTCGATTATGGCTTCCTCGGGGACCCAGCTGAGCTCTTCGTTGACCATGGTGAGAAGCTGCATGATGGCTTCTCTTCCGCTTCCGAACTGCTGAATACCCTCAGCAACTATTTCCTTTGGATTCCTTGCCAATGTCATTCCCCCTTTCCCAGGGCGTCTTTGATCTTCTTGACCAGAGTCGTTGGAGGAATGGGTTTTTCAAGGAACTGATCCACCGGGAAGAAATCCGGGTGTTCCTCGGGTTTGAAGCTGTAACCGGTTGCCTGGGCAACCGATGTCAGCATGATGATTGGAACATCACTGTGAAGCTTCCTTCGAATCTTCCTGGCAACGGAAAAACCTTCATCGGTATTTTCCATCATAACATCAAGAACAACAACATCGGGTTTTTCCTCTTCAACCTTTTTCAGACCCTCGGCGCCGCTGAAAGCGGTGAGCACCTCGAATCCACTGGCTTCAAGGATGATGCTGTTGGCTTCGATGAAATCAGGATCATCATCGACAAGCAATACCCTTATCTTGTCTGCCATTTTTCAGCCCTTTCCATATCCGTTTGTCATGGTTTTCTAACGGATTAATTTGATACTGGGATTCCTCATTGAATGGTATGCGGACCCCCAATAAGACAACAGAGGAACAACCTTGTCAAGTGCTTGCAGGAGCCATATTCGCAATGGTCTTTAATTGCTGTGAACAGCCCTGAGATTTAGTTGCAGTTTGTCGTGACAGATATCACAACCCCGATGATCGGGTTTCGAATTTCACCTTTGTCCCGTTCAGCATCACGTCGGAGACAGGGCATCTTGAATCGACCTCCATGAGAAAAGCGCTCTTTTCCTCCGGGGTCATATCTGAGTCGAAATCGGCCTTCACCCTGATCTCAGTGAAACCGGCTCTCTCATCGGTGGTTTTTCCAAGGAGCCGGTCGGAGTCCAGCTCGCCTTCCACGGTAAGGCTGATGCCCTTCAGGTCAATCTTTCTCTGGCCGGCGATTATTCGTGCCACGGCGCCTACGCATCCCGCAAGGGAAACAAGGAAGTATTCCAGTGGATTCGGGGCGGCATCATTTCCGGCGGGTTCCGGCTGATCGATGGTCACCGTGTGGTTCCCTGCCCTGACCTTCATTTCATAGCCGCTTCCCTGGGTAGCTTCCACTCTCACTGTCTTGATAGCCATATAAACTCCATTTCCAGCGTATGGGGTGAATCGAAATATCTACGGATCAGCGCGAAATGTCCAACTGCATCCCCAGAGAAAGCTGTCCGCATACAAGGAATCGGTTCCGGTGCCCTAGAAGGATTCGTCCATTATCCGAAACACAGCAGCTGGTAAACCCCCCCAGGCAGCTCCCGGTCACCATGGGTGGATAGGATCAGCGGGCTGAACAGAGAGGCGATGACAATGCTTCCCCTGGCGATGCAGATATCCTTGGGGCCTTGCAGAAGCGGGTCTATCGGGGTGTAATCCCATGCTGAAGCCGGTTCTCCGGGGTTACGCCACCACCCGGCGCCTCCATCCGCACAGGCGATCCCCGCAACATCGGGAAAACCGTCTCCATCCATATCATAGGCGGCAATCCTTTTCACCCCGGCTTCGATATTGCCTATGTAATGGGCCTGGGCCTCACCTGCCCTGTTTTCAAGGAGAACAACGCCGGTGCCGCAGGCTGAAACGAAAAGGTCCTGCAGACCATCCCCGTTGGCGTCGGCGGCGACTACGGACTTAGCCCCGGGCACCTCAGCAAGCTGCCTGGCCCCGCCGTCCCCATCCACTAGAACGACACTGCCCGGGGAGAACAGGCAAACCGCCAGTTCCTGGTCCCGGTCCCAGATAACCTCCGCCATGCCCTCCGGTTCGCCATTCATGACCACTTCGGTCCCCCCTGTGAACAGCCTCCCCGCCCCAAAGTCGGATATAGCGGGAATGCCCTTCCAGATCGCCAGGTTACGCGGTTCATGGAAAACACCGGGAAGAGCGGAGACCATACCGTCCCCCTCAAGGATAAGAACCGAGGGCGGATCGATGCAGGAAACCAGAAAACCACCGCCATATTGAACCATATCCACGGGAACACCCTGAAGTGGCATGATCTGAAATCCCGCTTCGAACATGAAGAAAAGTCCAAAGAACAGGTTGGTCATGCCGGCAACTCCCAGGGAAAATCCACATCAGCCAGTCTTTCCGGAGCATTAACCATCACCGGAACGAAGCCCAGGTCCATCCACAGCCTTCCCACCTTCAGGTGCCCGGCATCAACCGCGTTGGTGAGTTTTCCCGATGGGAAACGGGGACCACCGCAAGAAGAGGCTCAAGATGGGGAGAGATCGCCACCGATGGGATCCTCTTCTCTTCAGCGAAGGATCTGAGAAGACCTCCAAGAATGGATTCACTCAGGAATGGCATGTCGCAGGGAAGGAACAGCACACCGGAACCCTTCGCGGCGTACAGCGCGGCCTCCATCCCACCAAGGGCCCCACGCCGTAACGGATGTCCGGTATTCCCCCGGGTCCCGAGATCAGAACCTGGGAATCTGTGGAGCGTCGCAGCAGGCAGGCGGCATTTACGGTCATTGATACACCCCGGGGAAGAAGGATGTCTCCCTTGTTCCTGCCCATCCTGGTGGAACGGCCTCCGGCAAGCACAACTCCCTGAACACTCATCAGCCCCTGTCACCCTTCATGTCTGTGGAATATGCGAAGGGCATGCCCATGCTTAAATTATTGCTTAACATGATATTGCACAATCTATTTGTCAAATTTACGGATGGCTTCGCGGTCTTTTAAAATTAACAATACGGTAATATTGCAGTATCTTTCGCGCGGTGTTCACCGTCCAGAGAAGGGCATAGCCCCAGAAGATTGCCCTGAAGGCCGGGGGGTGGAAGGAGGCAACGGCGGCCAGGGTAGCCATGTTTATCCAGGGGTGAAAGATCAGGGAGAGAAGGTATTCAGCAGGGCCACCCCGGCGGTTCCTCACGAACATTCCCTTCGCCGCGGCAAGTTCGTTCTGTGAAGGGGGTATCCCCGGGTGGTTGCTCATGCTCTCCAGAACGGTCTCAAGGGCGCAGAACCTCACCACCAGCCAGGTGCCGGCGATGAAGGCCCCTGCAAGGAAACCGGCGTCGGTTCCCAGGGCGTAGCCCCAGGCACCGTAGAAAAGCCCCCTGGAGGCGGCATCGCCCAGCTTGTCGATGAACTCCCCCCGGCGGTGGCTGAGGAGCCGGTGTACCTGGCCACCTCTCCGTCGGAGGCGTCGAGGAGGAAAGAGAACTGCAGTAGAAGGGCTCCCGCCAGGGCGAAGCGGGGTTCCCCCGGGGCGAAAAGCACCGCCCCTGCGCAGGCGATGACATTCTTGATCAGCGAGACCGCGTTGGCGGACATCCCCAGCCTGATGAAGAGCCATGTGGGGTAAATGGAAATCCTGCGCACCAGCCTCCGCCTGTAGAGGCAGAGGTCCAGATCCGCCGGCTGGCATATACTCCGAAGTTCGGAAACAGGGATCATCTCTTCTCCAGAAATGTTATCAGCACCGCTCCCGGCAGCCGGTTCAAGGGGCGTAAGAGAACCGACAGGACCAGGAAGAAGCCGTGATAAAGCCTCCGCAGAAAGGCCTTGTCCTCGAAAAGATACGATATGAACCGCAGCTGAAACACCGCCCCCTCCTTTTCTCACCGAGAAGCACAGCTCCCGGGGGAAGAATGTGCTCCAGGGTGGAGAAGGTCCTTTTCGGCCCGTATCGCCACCGGTTCCTTTCCGAAAGGTGATCCATGATAAGGGAGTGGAGCCTGCAGCCGCTCCAGGCTGTGGTGACAACCGCTTTCCCTCCGGGCTTGAGCACCCTTATCTGCTCCCTCAGGAACAGCTTCGCTTCGTTGTCGGGATAGAGGTCTATCACTCCGGTGCTGTACACAAGGTCGAAGGAGTTGTCCCTGAAGGGAAGTCTCCTTCCGTCGGAAACACCGGCGGGTGTATGGAGTGATGTTATAGCCGCGGCGGAGGGGGATATGTCCACCCCTGTGGCGGAATCGGTTTCCAGCATGGCGAGGACCGCTCCGGTGCCGCAGCCAACCTCAAGCACAGATGAAGAGCCGAAAAGCCCCCCCGATTCCTTGAGGGCATCGTAAACCATTCTCTGGAGGTCTCCCCGGGCGGCCAGGGAATGGGCGATGGACGAGGATGACCTTCTGTTCCTCCAGAGGCCCTCCCAGGATTCACCGGCCACCGAAGATCACCTCCGCCCTCTCGAGGTCCTCCGGGGTGTCCACTTCCTCCCAGTCCTCCCCGGAGAGGCAGCGGACCCTTATGTCCATACCGGCGGCGGCCAGGTTCAGGCCGTTGTCGATGGAGGCCTCCGGAGTGTCCAGGAGGCCGGCTGATACCTCCCGGAACCGCCGGTGACGTCTCAGGAGGAACACACCCATGGATTCCCCGGCGGACCTGCTTACCGGAAGCTCCTTTGAAAGGTGCAGAAGACGATCGCCCCGGATCTCGGCCTTCATTGCCTCGGTGTCCATCCTCCGCCGGGGATCAACGGGCAGAAGGATCTCCCCGGGCTGATAGAGGAGAGGCTTCACCAGCCCGGTATCCCAAAGAAGATCGCCGTGTATCACAAGAAGGTCCTCCCCGGATGGGGGCAGCAGATGAAAGGATGAATATGTCCCCGGGTTCTTCCAGTGAGGGTTGTGCAGGGTCCCTGCCCCCAGGGACTGGCACCGTGTTCTTAGAATATCCCCCCGGAAGCCAGTGACCACCGTTACCCGGTCCGGGGAAAGACCGATTTCAGAAAGGGAACTGAGGTGCCGGTCAAGAATGGAGATTCCCCCCACCTCCACAAGTATCTTGGGAACTCCCGCACCGAGCCTGGAACCCATTCCCGCGGCGGGTATCAGCACCCTCATCCTGTAATTCTCCTCTCATGGAGCTTTTTCATCACAAGGTAGGCCACCATGGCCGCCGGGGGAGGCTTCACGAACTCACCGGGATCGATCCCGGAGGAAAGGGACAGACCGGCGGGGCCGTAGACGGTGCCGGGCATACGTCTTATCAGACCGAACCGCAGCCTTTTCAGCCGGCTGCCGGCCATCTCACCCCACCGAACACCGTTCCTGAAAGCCTCTGTCATGCCCCTCATACCGGTTTCACCGTGCCAGGGGAAAATGTTCAGGGAGACCGGGATCCCCGCCCCGGCGGCGGCCCTTACCGCCCCTTCCAGTTCATCCACTCCGTAGTCCTTACCCATGAGCTCCAGCTGCTCCTGAGTTCCGCCATCCGGGGAGATGGAAACCCCGGCGCATCCGGATTCCGCCAGAAGACCTGCATACTTGTCGTCGAAACCCTTCGGGGTGTGGTAGGCCTCCCAGGTGAAATCCCCGGCGGCCTTCACCCCCATGGCAACCTCGATGCCCCTCTCCCTTGTGGAGTTAAGCACCGGGGCTATCAGGAAAAAATGTCCTGCTCCTGCGGATGCCAGGTTCAGCATGTCACCTGTAATGTCATCAATGGGGCGCTCCATTACGGTACCCCCGGAAATGGCCGGGTAGGAACAGTACCTGCACCGGAGGCCGCACCCCCGGTTCACCTCCACTCCGGTGGAAAGGTTTTCCTGAAATGAAAGGTATGGCCGGTAGTCCACCATATCCAGAGAAGGGGTGATCACTTTCCCCCCGCCGCCGTGGAAAAGGCCCCTTTCCCGGTTTTCCATCAGATTCCGGACAATTTCCTCGCCGTGGCCGGTTACGCCGCAGTCTATCCCCGGGCAGTGCTCCATGACAGCCTGGGGAAACACGCTGAAACCCGCCCCCCCGGCCATTAGAAAAACACCGGGGCATACCGAGACGGTACGCTCCACCTGGGCGGCGAAGGCCGGGATGTAGCTGAAGGGGTCGGTGTACGCCGTTGTGTCGCAGTTCCGAAGGCTGAAACCTGCCACATCAGGGCGGAAGTCCCGGAGGAGGCTACCTAGCCGTTCCAGCGGGGAGGGGGACAGGTTAAGGTCCTCTATAACCGTTTCATGCCCCTTCAGTGCTGAAGCTATCACCGCGAGGCCCATGGGATAAACCGGATGCTGTGTCCTGCCCAGCCAGGGCTGAACCAGGAGCACCCTCACAGGGGTTTCACCGACTCAGCCAGGAGCATCCTTACCCTTCTCTCCTCCCCGGGCCAGCGAAGCAGACCGGGGTCATGGGTTTGAAAGGGTCTCTCCACCCATTCTTCCCTCCGGATGCTGAAACCGGCCTCCCGGAGCTCCATCAGCCAGGTTCCCCGGGCAAGGTGGTTCTCCCGGGAACCGTACTTGAACCTTATCTTCCTGGCCTCCTCTTCAAAGGGTGTGGCCCCCTTGCGAAACACCAGTCCTCCAGCAGAAGGAACACGCCCCCGGGGCGGAGTACCCTGTAAATCCCACTGAGGGCAGCGCGGAGGGGTTGGCACTCAAGGTGGTGGAGCACCGCCATCGCCACCACACAGCTGGCTGATCCTGCTCTGAAGGGCAGAGCGCAGCCATCGCAGCAGACCCTGACGCCGGAAAACTCCCTGAGAAAGTGTATGGAAAGGTCGGTGCAGATGTAGTTCTCTATGAAATCGGCCCTCCGGCGGATGACACCTGGTCCGCAGCCTATCTCTATCACTCTTTCGGGGTTCAGCCCCAGGAGCCTTTCCAGTATGGCTCTGTCCGCCTGTGAATCAGCCCGGTTCGCGGCGTACTCCAGGGCCCGGGACCTGGACCACCTGAAGCCGGTCATTTCTCACCGTGCCCTATGGAGCTCTTCAGTGTGGATGTCCCCCTGGAGACAAGGGGGCCATACCTTTCCAGCAGCATTTCCCTGGGAACCGGACCGGAAGGAAAGCTCATTTCAATATCCTCCAGGAAAAGGTCAAGGACCCTCTTCGTCCACAGGCAGTGTCTTGGGTCCGGGCCACCTCGGGTTCCCAGGTGAACTCCGTCCCAGGCGCAGCCCCCTCCGCATACACCGGCGGCGTGGCAGTTATCGCACTGGTCCATGAATGCCGGTATCCGCCCTGACCAGTCCGCCACCGTCCTTGAACTTATGCAGTTGGAAACCCCGCCGTCCGGGTGAAAGACCACCTTCCCCCCCATTGCGGCGCAGTCCCGGTGGCGGTACTTCCCGGTTATCACCGGGGTTAGCCTCCGGGCTATCTGATCCACGAACATGCCCCGCCTCAGTGCGGTGCGAAATACCCTTTCCATGGCGTCTGCATACTCTTCTCCGGTGACGGGATCAAAGCCCGCGGGGGTCCAGTGAAGGATGTTGCAGCCGATGCTCACCGGCTGGAACCTGTCAAGCACCGCTTCAATCTCCCCATCGAAATTACGGAGGTTGGCCCGGGTCACCACGGTGGAAATGCCGAAGGGTACACCGGAGTTCCGAAGGACATCAAGCCCCCGGGCGGCGGCCTCGAAGGAGCCGCATCTGTTCCTGTCGTGGCTTTCTCCCATGCCGTCGAGGGACACCACCGGCGCGGCGCCGGTATCCCGTATCTTCAAGGCAAGGTCATGGTTCATCAGTGTTGCGTTGGTGAAGAGGACCGAGGGCGGTTCGATGGAGGAGAGGATTCCGAGGGTGATGTCCGGAACCAGCAGGGGCTCTCCTCCGGTGACCATCACCAGCCTTCCCGCCGGGGCATCCCCGGCGGCCCGTATCACCCTGTCCACCACCGGGGAAGACATGGTGAGCTCACGGTCTCCGGAGAGCTTCACATTGCAGTAATCACAGTTCAGGTTGCACTTCCTGGTGACCACCGCCTGGATGGCGGACACAGCCGGCTTTGGCACCGGGGGCGGGGATCCTACTGCGGGAGTGGGCATCCTCCCCACGGAAACCCCAAGGGAAACCGGGTCGAACCAGGTGTTCCCATGGCGGTACATCAGTTGTCCTCCCCCAGCATGGTTCCCACCGGCATTGGCATGGCCTCCCTGGGGTATCCCCCTCCGGGAACAAGAGAATCCCTTCCCAGAAGAACCGTCCTTTCCAGCATCCATTCAAGGAACCTTCTTTCGAACAGGCACCGTTCTTCCCGTGTGCCTGTCAGTCTGCCCGAGGCGTGGAAGGCGTCATACCTGCAGCCTCCGCCGCAGATGCAGAGGGCAGGGCAGGTGAGACAACCGGGAAAGTTCACCGGTGAGAGGGGTCTGAACCGGTCCATCAGGGCCTTTATTCCCGAAGTATTCCCTATGGACACCCCGTGGTCTCCGCAGCAGGTCATGCAGTCGCATGTTCCGGCGGTTCCACCGGGAACCAGCACCAGCCTCCCCCCTGAGGAGGCGCAGTCCTTCAACCTGGGCGTCCTGTTGACGAAGGGTCTTACCCTCCTTGCCAGCTGCTCGATGTACATGCCCCTTTCAATGGCGGCCTCCATGCACCCGGTTACCGCACCGATGGCTTCCCCACCGGATATCCCCAGGGGGCTGGGCTCTCCGCCCTTCAGGGGATGAAGCCAGGGGTTCAGCCCCATGTCCACCGGATGGAAGCGGTCCATGAGCCAGAGGAAGTTGTCCAGGGCCCTGTCTATTCCGAATCTGGTAAGGGTAACGGAAATGCCCACCCTGCAACCGGCATCGGTGAACTCCCTGAAGGCCCTTTCCGCCCCGGCAAAGGAATCCCCGGTGCCCCTGAGGGGTCTGGCGGCGTTGTGGACCGCCGGGGGTCCGTCGATGGATACTATTATGAAGGCTCCGGCTTCCGCCAGGAGCCTGGCGGTTCTCCTTTTCACCGGAAGGCCTCCGGTGGCCAGGACGAGGCTGATCTCCCCGGGGGATTCACCGACCCGGGCCAGTGTGTGTTCAATGAGGTCCTGTTCCAGCAGGGGTTCGCCTCCGTAGAGCAGCAGGTCCGCCGGGCCCTTTCCAATGAGTTCCAGACCCCGGTCTATCTCGGCGGTGGTCATGGTGCCCCCGGTGACTCCCTGGAGGAAGCAGTAGCCGCAATCCCTGGGGCAGGAAGTGGTGAGGAAGAAGGTTCCCATAACCGTCCCTGTGTCCCTGGCCACCCTGCTTCTGTAAGACGAGAGAAGCTCCCCTTCGGCGGCGGGGTCCGGGGCTTCGTCCGGTGAGGAATAAAGCTCCAGGTTCAGTGAATGGAAATAGACGTCCTCCCCACCTATGGTGTACCTGTGAAGGAAGGGAGAGACCCCTGCCATCAGCGGAACTCACCTATCATGGTGCAGAGATATGAGGCGTGTATGTAGGCATCCCCCTGGAGGACCCGGGGTACCGTGAGCTCAGGGGGTTCATTCCTGCCTCCGGTCCGAAAGCAGTAGATGTCAGGGAGATTCCTTCCTGTGTAGAGCCTTCTTCCGGAACAGCCCCCGGCACAGATGTGGAGCCATGGGCAGTCCACGCATTCAGGGGGAGGTTCCAGACCGCAGCCTGAAGGCAGTTCAATCCGCCCCTCAAGGAAGTCCGTCATGGTGACACCGCTTCTGTCCCAGTAAACGCATGGAAGCACCTCGCCGCCGGGGCGCAGCCTGAGGGAATGGGTCCCGCAGGGGCTCCCCTCCCCGGGGAAGGGCTTCCCGCCGGTGATCTCAGCCAGGGCGGCGTTCACCACCGGTTCCGAGGAGACCGCAGAGGAGGACATTGCGAAAAGGGTGTCCACAGCCCTCCAGAATGTGTGGTATTCCGGTTCATACTCCCTGGTGGAGACAGCCTTGTAAACATTGACCCGTAGGGAGACCCCAAGGCTGTCACACAACCGGCACATGGCCTCCATGAAACCTGCGTTCTGTTCCATGAGGCACATTGCCACCGAAGCGGTTACGCCGAGTTTCCGGCACCTGGAAATGCCATCCATGACCATTTTGAAAGCCCCGGGTGCCCGCCACCGGTCGTGGAGGTCCTCACCTGGGAAGTCCAGGGAGAAATCTATGTCGTGAAGCCTGGAAAGCTCGGTGTCGGACATGGCTTCAACGCTGGGGCCGGCGGTGGTAAGGGCAACCGGGATGTCCCTGCGGTGGAACTCCTCAAGAGCGCCGTGGAACTCCGGATGGAGGCATGATTCCCCTGTGCCCAGGTTGATTGAGTCGGCTCCGCACTTCTCAATGAATCGAAGAAGGATCCCGATGTCCATGTGAACCGGGTTTCGTCCCCCTCCGGAATAGCAGTGTCTGCAGGAAAACGTGCACGCGTTGGTAAGACCGGCGCCTATGGCCCTTTTCACTCTTTCTCCCCTCCAGTTCATCGATGATCATCGAGTAGAATAGCCCATTGCCTCCAAGGCTGCAATCTTTGCCCTGATGATATGGCCCTTCCAGTCCGCCGGAAGGTGAAAAAGATCTATCACAAGGGGACCCCTGTAGCCCGCCCTTCGAAGACCACGCAGCAGTTCATCCCAGTCAAGGTCTCCCTCACCGGGGATCAGGTGTGTATGGCTGCCCTGCTCCATCCCCTCAATGTGCACATGGTGTATCCTGTTTCCCCAGGGCTTCCAGGTTTTTCACCCCCAGGCTATCCTGCAGGTGAAGATGGCCTGCGTCGAGGTTGATCCCGGCCAGGGGTCCCAGGGGGGCGATGAGTTCCCGCCACTCCTCCAGGGAATCAAGGATGGTGCCCGGTTCGGTCTCCCACGCCGGCAGGATGCCCCTGTCCCGGCACATGCGGTAGAGCTCCACTATCTCCTCCCTGAAACACTCCCGGTGGTCCAGGGGAGACCCGAAGACGACAACGGAAACCCCTGCGGAAGAGGCCAGTTCAACCGCCCGGCGGCCCATTGCCAGCCTTTTTTTCGGGGGGTCCTTCTTTCCGTGGTAACTCACCGAGGAAACGCCAAGGCCGAGGCCTTCGGCGAAACTCAGTGTACCCGGGGAAGCCTCGGGATGCTCCATGCAGAACTCCACGGACTGGTAGCCTGCATCCCTTATGCCCCTGAGGGCTTCCTCCAGGGGAACCTCCCTCAGCCCCGAGGTCCTGAACCCCAGCAAAGGGGGGTCTCCCTCCAGACACCCGGTGTGGCAGGCGGCGGCGCAGGGGGCATCCGAACAGTTGAGGCATAGGGACGTGAACCCGGGGGACCACTCGCCCTCCACCATTTCTATAGCTATTCCGGTGAGACCGGTATGCATTCTGCAGGCAACGGCGCAGGCCCTGCACCCGGTGCACCACAGGGTGTTCACCCGGCGTTGGACACGGTGTGTTTCACCCTTCGCAGCCTGGAACCCCTCCGGCGGCGCCGCAGGCCCGGAGACCCTGCAGGGCAAACACCTGAAGGGGTAGCCCAGCCCTCCCCTGCCCTGCATTCCGGAGTCCAGCATGTGGTTCACGTTGAGCCCCTCACCACGCCAGCCGTGGGAGGCGGAAAGCACTCCCCTCTTAATAAGGGGGGACGGGGAGAGGACCCTGAGGCAGGATCCCCAGGGGGATTCAAGCCTGATCCAGCTTCCCGGGGGGATTCCAGGGGGGATATCGTCGGGGTGCATCTCCACCGTGGGCAGGGGTTCGTGGACCCTGAGTTCAGCCACGTTCCTGTGCTCGCCGTGGAAATACACCGGGGTCCTGGCCCCGGTGGTGAGTTTCAGGGGGTAGCCCGGGTGATCCGCTTCCGAGGGAGGGGGTGAATACCATGGAGCGGGAAGGAGGCCGGCCCTGGCCATTATCTCCGGCTGGAGCTCGATCCTTCCGAGGGGTTGAGAATCCCTTCCGGTATTCTGTGCCTGGCATCAGCCAGCCAACCGCCTCAAGTTCACTCCAGCTGTATCCCGACGGTTCCAGCACATGGTCGAACCAGCCGGTGACATCACTCCAGGGAAAGTGTTCCGGAGCCATGAGCTTCCCCGCCCGGAGTACGATCTCCATGTCTGAACGGCTTTCCCCAAGGGGTTCTATCACCCTGTCGAAGGCAGCCAGCTGATACCACCAGTTCCTTATGCCCCGTCTCTCCAGGCAGGTGCAAACCGGCAGGAAAACATCAGCCAGCTCCTCCGCCGCAGGGGACATGAAAAGGTCTGCCACCACCGAGAAGCCGGTCCTCTTCAGCAGGGCGCCTGCCCTCCGTGGCTCTGCGAAGCCGTTCGCCGTGATGCCGGTGCCCTGGTACCAGGCGCACTCCACTGACCTTCCCGCCTCTATTTCGTCCAGGAGGGTATCGGCGTGGGCATAGGGGTAGCCCATGCCGGTCATGGGATACTCCTTCACTCCGGTTTTCGTTTTCAGCAGCCCGTCGGCGTGTTCTTCGGAGATCCCCCGTCTGCTTATCCCGAAGGGTCGGTTACTATCACATTGCCCCCGGGAACGTCTATGTTGCCGGAAAGGGCCATCAGGGATGCCAGGGCATGGGCGGTTCCCAGTGCCGAGGGGGACATGTCCACGGAAACTCCCCAGTGGACCGCGGCGGGTTTTGATGCTCCATACATGACCGCCGCGGCCTCTATCAGTTCAGCTCTGATGCCGCAGGCTTCTCCTGCCTGCTCCGGGGTATAGGGCTCCACCTGCCCGCGTACATCTTCGATGCCTGTGATGAACCCCCGGGCAAAGTCCAGGTCCACCAGCCCTTTTTCAAAGAGAACGTTAAGGAAGGCCATTGCCAGGACAGCATCGGTGCCCGGGGCAACGGGCAGGTGAATGTCCGCCCTCCGGGCCATCCATGTTCTGCGGGGGTCCACGACTATCATCTTCGTTCCCCGGCGGAGGCACTCCACTATCCACTGCCCCAGAAAGCCGTCGGGGTTTGAGTCCACCGGATTGGAACCCCAGATAAGCAGACACCGGGGAAGGACCCAGCGGGGGTCGTCATATCTGTCCCGGAAATACTGGGAGCAGTCCGCCACCGGCCACCCGCCGAAGAGTGAATGGCAGACGCTCATACGGGGCATGAGACAGGCGCTTCCGCTGCCCGGTCCCAGGGCGTAGTACTCCGGGCTGCCGAAGCCCAGGGCAAGCCGGGAAAGCCAGGGGCCTGTATCACGGCCTGTCCCCTTGCAGAATATCACGCTCCTGGCACCGCTTCTTTCCCTGGCGTCCAGGAAACCGCCGGCCACAGTGTCCAGGGCCTCTGTCCAGGAGATCTTTTTCCAGCCTCCACGGGTCTTTCGCAAGGGGTGAAGCACCCTGTCAGGGTGGTGGACAGTCCGGGGAAGGGCGGCTCCACGGGGGCAGAGAGCCCCCCGGTTGAAGGGGTTGGCCCTGTCCCCCCGTATTTCCGTTACCCTGCCGTTCCTCACCAGGGCGATGATGCCGCATCCGTTGTGACAACCCGGCGGGGTGGTGCATATAGTACGCTTTTCCAGGAGTATCCTCGCTTCCATTAACACAGTTCAAGCGTAGTATTCTCCTGAACCCCGCCGGGGTCAACGAAGGAGAGCTAGTACCTGTAGTGCTCCGGCTTGTAGGGCCCCTCCTTCGGAACTCCGATATAATCCGCCTGCTCTTCGGTGAGGGCGGTGAGCTTAACTCCCAGTTTGTCCAGGTGAAGCCTGGCCACCTCCTCGTCGAGGAGCTTGGGCAACATGTACACACCCACGGCGGGTCTTTCTTCCGCAAGGGCTATCTGGGCCAGGCACTGGTTGGTGAAGCTGTTGCTCATTACGAAACTGGGGTGGCCGGTGGCGCAGCCAGATTTACCAGCCTGCCCTCTGCCAGGAGATAGATGGAGTGGCCGTCGGGATAGAGGAACCGGTGAACCTGGGGCTTGATCTCTATCTTCTTCACACCGGGCCATTTTTCCAGCTCTTCCACCTCTATCTCGTTGTCGAAGTGACCTATGTTGCACACTATGGCCTGGTCCTTCATACGGCTCATGTGGTCGGCGGTTATCACACGGCAGTTGCCGGTGGTGGTCACGAATATATCCGCTTCCTGCAGAGCGTCCTCAACGGTGGTAACCTCGTAGCCCTCCATGGCGGCCTGCAGGGCGCATATGGGGTCTATCTCCGTTACCATGACCCGGGCACCGAAACCCCTCATTGACTGGCAGCAGCCCTTGCCCACATCCCCGTAGCCGCATACGAGGACCTTCTTGCCGGCAACCATGGTGTCAGTGGCCCTTTTTATTCCGTCTGCAAGGGATTCCCTGCATCCGTAGAGGTTGTCGAACTTGCTCTTTGTAACCGAATCGTTGACATTGTATGCCGGGAAGAGAAGCTTGCCCTGCTTCATCATCTGGTAAAGCCTGTGCACTCCGGTGGTGGTCTCCTCGCTTACGCCTATCATCCCTTCGGCGGTTTTCCGCCAGAAGTCCGGCGAACTCTCCAGGCCTCCGATGATGTTCTCCCTGAGGCGGACCAGGTCTTCCGGGCCGCTGCCCACTAGGGGAAGGCTACCGGATTCAGCGTATTCCTCCTCGAGCTGAGCTCCCAGGTGTATCATCAGTGTGGCGTCGCCGCCGTCGTCCACTATCAGATTGGGCCCGTAACCCCCGGGGAATGTAAGCGCCTCCCTGGTGCACCACCAGTACTCCTCAAGGGTTTCCCCCTTCCAGGCGAAGACCGGAATACCCCCGGCGGCCATTGCCGCCGCGGCGTGGTCCTGTGTGCTGAAGATGTTGCAGCTTGCCCACCTTACATCCGCCCCGAGTTCCCTCAGGGTTTCGATCAGCACAGCGGTCTGCACCGTCATGTGGAGGGAGCCGGTTACCCTGAGACCTCCCAGGGGTTTCTCCATGCCGTACTTCTCCCGCAGGAGACCAGTCCCGGCATCTCGTGTTCCGCGATTTCGATCTCACGCCTGCCGTAGTCGGCCAGTTCAATATCCCTGATCCTGTAATTCATTTTTCTCTCCCTTCACCCCGGCCACAGCCAGGATGTTTTCCCCTTCGTATTCCTTGATCTGTGTTACGCTCAGCTTCGCATTTCTGAAAAAACCCCTTACCTCCCCGGCGCTGAAACCCGGCCAGAGGTCTCCGTGGAGTGTCCTGAACCTGGGATCGGTGTGCTCGAGGAGATCCACCACCAGCAGAACACCCCCGGGCCGAAGTACCCTTGCCGCCTCTGAGATTGCCTGCCCGGGATCTCCGCAGTGATGGAGGACCATGTGGGCCAGGACGGTTCCCGCGGCCTCATTCTCAACCGGAAGGTGCTCCGCCTCGCCAAGCCTGAGTTCCACGCGGGATTCCAGCTTATGTGAGGATGTGTTCCTCAGGGCAAGGTCCAGCATTTTCCGTGAGCTGTCCACCGCCAGTACCCTGCCAGCCCTGGAAAGCAGGAAGGGTATCATTCCACCGGCGCCGGAACCCACCTCCACCGCCAGGTCGGTGGTACCCATGTGCTTCTCCAGGAAGGGCATACAGCGGGATGTGTCCGGCAGGGTGTCCCCTATCTCCCGAAGCTCACTCTCCCCCTTGGAATCAAAGAACTCCCTGGAGGTGCGCTTCCTCTCGGAAAGGCACCTGGCAAGACGGTTCATGTCTTCGTTGAAGCCGGGCAGCGATTCCCTGCTGGAGAAGGCGGTCTTGAGTATTCCCTCCACCAGGGGCTGTCCCGGCGGATGTGGTAGAACACCCAGTTGCCCCTGCCGGACCTGGTGAGCACCCCGGCATCCAGGAGTAGCTTCAGATGGTGGCTGGCGTTGGACTGTGAAAGGCCCAGCACGGAAACGATCTCACTGACGTTAAGTGGCCCGTTCTGGAGAATGAGGGCCATCCTCAGCCTGTTCCGCTCCCCCAGAGCCCTGAAAACCTTTTCCATCATCATGAAAATACTATATGAACATATACTAATATAGTCAACCCCCTCCCGGTATTGGCGGGGGCCCTCCATTTGCTTAGTTTTACATGAATACATCACCGGGAGGTTATCCTTGAAGGAGAAAAACCCACGCTCAGAACGTGTTATAACCGATCCCTCCGCGGAGGATGCCTCCCTTCGTACAAAACCGGAGGTCCTTCCCCTTCTGGGCAGGGAAAGGGAAATGGAACATCTGCTCTTTGCCTGGAACTCCGCCCAGAAGTGGTTCACCCACCCCCCGCTGCTTGTCCTCGGAGCACCGGGCATGGGCAAGACCAGGCTGATCGAGGATTTCCTGGGAAGGGCGGAGGAACCGGACACGGTGATATTGCGGCTGGGCAACAGCCTGTGGGATCAGCCTCCCCTGGGCATGTGGAAGCCCCTTATGGGAACCGGCACATTGGACCCCTACGGCACGGTGATGGACAGGCTGAGGAACCTGAGGACCGAGCTCAATGTCATTCTCTGCATAGAGGACCTTCACTGGGGTGACGAGGCCTCACTTAAGCTCCTCGACCAGCTCCATCTGTCCATACGTGATGCCGGGGTTTTCCTCCTCCTCTCCTCCCGTTCCCTGCCCAGGGGTTCACTTGCGGAGCACTGTCAGAAGCTCACCCTTGAGGAACTGGCCCCGCCGGCGATCAGGGACATTGCCCGGGCCATGCTGGGACAAACCGGGAAGGACGAAGCGGAGAAAATAACCTCCTTCCTCATGGATAAATCCGGCGGAAGTCCCCTGCTGGCCACTGAACTGATCCTCCACTCCCTGGAAACCGGAGCCATTCAGAGGAACGGCGAAGGTCTCCGGTTCATGAACGAAGAGCCCTCGGGGATCATTCCCCATAGCGCGGAATCGGTTCTCAGGGCACGGATGGGTTCTCTGAAACCGGAGGAAAGCATCGCCCTTCAGGTGGCTTCAGTGCTGGGAAACACCTTCAGGCCCTGGGATTTCACCGGTGTCCTTATGGAACTGGGATACCCTTCCGGGGATGTGCTCCTCTCCAGGCTCATCGACCTGGGCTTCATCGCAGCAAGGGGGGTGGGGTCTACGGCTTCTACAGTTCCGTCCTATCTGGAACCGTATACCGGACTTACCGGGGAACAGAGAAGGCTCATGCACAAAACCGCCGCGGCGGTGATTTCCAGCTCCCGGGGGGGAAGCAAGGTGGATGCCATATCACTGTCAAGACACTGGATGGAAGCAGGAACCGGTGTACAGGCGGTTCCCTGGCTGATGAAAGCACTTGAGCAATGCCTTGACCTGGGCGATCTGAGAAGGGCTGAAACCCTCTCCCGTGAGATCCACGCCAGAACTGAGGACGAAGGAAAGTCTGCCCACGGGGAAGTCCTGGCATTCTTTGACGCCAGGCTGCAGCTCATCATGGGCAGGTTTCAGCTGGCCTACGACTCTCTGAAGGGCATTATAGATAACCTCCGGGGTTCAAGGCTGGCCCAGGGCCTCTTCCTGATGGCCCAGTCAATGGAAAACCTGGGGTTTCCCCTGAAAGAGGCCCTGGCTTTCTATGAAAAAGCCGCCGCCGAGGCGGAGGAGGCCGGGGATATGAACACCCTGGCCCAGGCACTGGGTTCCGCCGGTTCCCTTCACCTGGCTACAGGAAGCAGACAGAGCGCCCTTGAGGCATTCAGCAGGGCCCTGGAACACCGTGATTCCCTTGACACGCCATCCCTGGCCAAGCTCCATGGCAACATGGGGATACTCATGCACCGCACCGGAAGCAATGAAGAGGCCCTGAAACACTACGGCAAGACCCTCGAGCTTGGAAAGAAGTGCGGAAACATGGGAATAGAAGCAAACGCCCTTGCCTTCACCGGACAGGTATACATTAACATGGGAAACCGGGAAGAGGGCCTGAAAAGATACCGGGAGGCCCTGGCCCTGCACAGAAAGGCGGGGAACCGCCGGGGCGAGTGCACCACCCTGGGAAATCTCGGTGGACAGCTTGCCAGGTTCGGCGATACCGGCACCGCGATAGAAATGCTGGAAAGCGCCATTTCCATCGCCGAGGAGATAGGCCACAGCAGGGGAATAATGTCCTTCCACTCCAGTCTGGGCCTCGCCTTCAAGATGAGCGGGAACCATGCCAGGGCCGAGGAACACATAAGGACCGCCATGAAGATGATATCCGGTTCCGGGGACCAGAGGGCCATGGCGGTTGCCCACCTGAACCTCTGCACCGTACTGTCCAAAATGTCCAGGCCCGGGGAGGCCATTGAAGAGGCCAGGCGGGCCCTTCGGTACGCCTGCCGGGTAAATGCCCTTACCACCCAGGCCAGGGCGCTGGGAAACCTGGGCTGGCTCATGCTGAAGACCGACCGCATCCCATTGGCGGCCAGCTTCTTCCGGGAAGCCTTCAGAAGGAGCTTCCTGGCGGAGGACCACTCAATGCTTGCGGACAGCAGGGTGGGAGAAGGCAGGGCCTGCTACGAGATGGGGAAAATGGAAGAGGCCCGGAGGTGCTGCGAAAGCGCTTCTGAACTGAAGGAGAAATACGGAATGGATCACGAGGCTGAAATGGGCCTTCAGGAACTGGAAGCCTTCTGGGGGAGGTGGATTTCTTTGGGAAGGGTGGCTGAAGTAATTGTAGCAAGCGGAATACCCGGCGCGGGAAAATCCTCCTGGATAAGAAGGAACACGAACCCATACATGACAGAGGTGTTCAGCGCCGACAACTATTTCCTTGACAGGAACGGCAGGTATCACTTCGATCCCGCCATGCTCTCACTGGCACACTGCCACTGTCTCAGGAGCTTTTCCGAGAGGCTCACCGCCCTCTGCACCGTTGAGGACAGCTGCTGTCCCGTTACACTGGTGGTGGATAACACCAACATCTGCGCCTGGGAGATAGCCCCTACTACGCGCTGGCAGCCGCCTATGGGGTCCCGGTCAGGGTGATCAGGCTTCTCAGCGACCCGGCAAAGGCCTTCCGCAGGAACATCCACGGTGTGGAACGGGAAAAAATAGAGCTTATGGCGGAAAGGATGAAAATGGCGGAACTGCCTTCATTCTGGAACATAGAGGAGATCACCGACTGGTACTGACGGCTCAGATGTTCACACCGGCTGAAAGGTAGAACCTGGCGGAACCCGCCCCCCTGTCCAGGGGGAAACCGGCTCCGGCATCGAACCGCAGACCGGCGGTACTGCCCCTGAGACCTCCACCAACGGAAATTGGATACTTCGTCCCCTGGGAGCCGGTGTCTATCACCCCGGCATCGGAGTAAACATAGATCCTTGTGGGGGTTTCCCCCAGGGAGACCTCCGGTGACGCAACCGCCCAGGCCCCGGCCCGCCATGAATCCTCGGGGTAGCCCCTGAAGGATCCGTAGCCGCCGATCCTGGTCACCATGGTGGACAGACGCCTGCCGCTGACGATGCCCCGGCCCTGAGCCCCCCTCCCAGCCCCAGTGCCCCCCTGAACCACTGATATGACATACTCCCCCGGGCCCTTGTGAGAAGGTATGTGGAATCAGGTCCCGAGGCCCGGCCGCCGTCGGTGTTCACACTCCCTGAGAAACCGGCGCGGCCCTGCCTTTCCCTGCCGGTAAGGTCCCAAGCCAGCCCTGCGCTGGCGAACTGGAAGCTTTCATCCGGGGCATTCAGGGGATAGCTTCTCCATGTGCCTCCTCCGCCTGAGACCTCCAGGCTTCCCAGGCTCAGTATCAGTGAAGCGGACCATTCCCTGAGAACGCTTCCGCTGTCGGGAACCTGCTGGTAACCGGCGAACTCCACCGAAACCGGAGAACCAAGTATCCAGGGCTCCCTGTAAAGACCGGAGGCGTCCATGCCCCCCAGTCAACCGACGCCCCCCGGAGCTCCAGCCTCCTTCCGGTTCCGAAGAGATTGGTGAAGACAACCTCTCCCCCGCCGTTGAATCCCCCGGTGCTGGTGAAGTCGATGTCTCCGGAGAACCACCCCGGGGGTGACTCCTGAACCGGAACGATGAGGGCCAGGTTGCCCCCGGGGCCCAGGGCCGCCCTCACCGGTCCCACTGATTCGATGAAGGGCAGTCTTTCCACACTCCGCAGCCACCTGTTTATCCCCCGGGAGGAGTAGGGTTCACCCGGGGCTGTCTCCAGGGTCCTCAGCAGTACCCCGGGGTCGGTGCGGACGGAATCGGGGAAACCTTATCTCCTCAAGGAGGGCATGCCTTCCGGGAACGGTATTCACCGTAAGGGTTTCCGGTGCGGAGAGATAAAGGGCAACGGCGGCGAAGGGATACCCCTCCTGAAGGTACCAGCCAGCGCCGAGAGGCGCAGGAGGTCCATTGCCTCGTCGGTGAACTCGGTGGAATCGGGAAGGGGGGGGGAATGGGGGAGCACCGGTAACACGGACCCCCACAGAGGATAGAACGGCCAAAGCAAGTATCAATGCCATCAGAAGTTCACCGTCCCCTCTATTCCGCCCCGCTGGTTCCAGGGCGCCTCGGGCTGCTTCCTTCCCCAGTAGAAGAGGTTGATACGGAACCACCGGTTCAGGTTCCTGCCAAGGGAAACCACCGGTTCAAGGGTCCATCCGGCCTGTCTGCCGTCAAAGAACCAGGAGGGAACCGTTTCTCCACCGGGTATGTACCAGGCGGTGAAGCGGCCGTTTGCCGTCCAGCCGGAGCCGGTGAATGAGGAATGTGGTTCAATGCCCCTTCCGGTGATGTCCAGACCCCCTCCCCTCTCCCGTCTGTTTTCCATGAACAGCCTTACCCCGGCGTCGAAGCCACCGCCGGAGACGTAGGTGGGGTCGGCGGAGATGCCGCTGCCGTCGATCTCCCTGGTCCCGTACAGGGACCGCCTTCTGAAGTCGGTGAAACCCCTTACCTCTACCTGAAGGGTCTCGAAGGGCCGCAGCAGGGGGGTTACCTCAAACCTTCTCAGTATCTCCCTGGTGTTTCCAACACCGCTGTAGTCGTCCCTCCTGTCATAACCTGAGACCTTAAGGGTGAGCCTTCGTATTCCGCCGTCATCCCAGGCCAGGAAGGGGGAAAGGCTGCCCTTCCATTCCCCGGGGGAATCGATGTCGAAGCTCCCGCCAGGGTGTAGGTGGAGAGACGGTCGCCGGGGTCCGAGGCGGAAAGTCCGAAGGAGCCGTCCAGACCGGCGGTCTCGGCGGAATCGGACCAGCTGAAGCCTCCGGTGAGGTCCGCCTCCAGCACCCTGGTCTCGCCCTGGCCGGGGATGAAGGACTGGACATAGTCCCCGGAGGGGTCCTGGTAGTACTCCCCGGTCTCCGGGTCGTAACTGAAGCCGCCGTTCCCCTCACCCACCCAGGTGTAGATTATGTCCATCTCCCGGGAAATGTAGCCTCCGGCGGTGTATCTGCTGTGAAGCCAGATACCCCGCTGCCTGCCGGACCAGGACGCGTTCACCGCGTCGGAGCTGGTGGAACCGCCGCCGGTGAACCAGCCGGTTGAGTGCTGTATGGAACCGGATGTGTTCCATGAAGTACCTGTTCCCCTGGCCTGAAGGCTCAACCTCAGTGTCCTGTCAGGCCGTGTTGTTCCTGTGCGCCGGTCTATCTCCCCGCCTGCGGTGAGGACGGAGTTCCATCCCCCGGCTTCGTGGGAAACACCGGCGTCACCGGCCAGGAGGCCGCCTGTAAGGCTGTCCGCCCAGCTCTCGGAGGTATATGAGGGTTTCAGGAAGGGGGTGAAGTTCCCGGCTGAAAGGTACATCTCCGTGCCGAACTCGCCCATTCTGCCCCCCTCAGGGTCTGGGCCCCGTTCCTGAAAAGCCCCCGGGAGAAAAGGGTCATTGCCAGTCTGCCCAGGCTTATCCTGTAGATCCCCTCAGCTATATCCGTGGACCCTCCTCCCTCGAGAAACCTTTTTCCGGCGGAGAGCTCAAGACTCTTCCCGGCAACCTCCGCCTCGGCGTAGCTGTCCCTTCCCCGCCAGGAGGATGGAAGGCCCCACCGGTTAAGGTCGTAATCGGTGTCCAGGTCGTCCGGGGGGGAAAACCCCCTGGAAACCCCCCTTCCGCTCAGGGTAACAAGGGGGCCGTCATCCCAGGGCCTCAGGCTGAAAAGGCCTCCGGAGAGGGTTCCCTCCCTGGTGGTGGAGCCTTCGTCGAAGAGGTTGCCCCTGCGGCTGGAGAGGGTTGAATGGAGGCTGTATTCCTCGATGATCCCCGCGGCTCCGAAAACAGTTGCACCGACGGTACCTATGGATGAGGGGATGGACAGATACCTTCTGGGGAGGTGGGTGCCCTGGCCCTGGCCAGCCCAGGCATACCCCCCAGGGCGGAGCTGTAGATGTAGTCGCCCCCGCCGGAGGGAGGCCGCTGGAACTCCACGGTCCAGTCGCCTTCGCCGGGCCCTGTCCACACATACCGTGAGAGGCTGTCCAGGGTGTAGCTGCCGTTGTTCTCCCCCACATACTTCCCGCCGTCTATCCAGGCGTCTTCCGGGTTCTCCCCGGCGGCCCCCAGGGCCTCCTCTATCTCGTCGGTGATTATGAAGCCAAGGGGAGCCCCGGTATCGTCCCCCCTTGAAAAGCCGCTGAACCCCAGTGAAAGACCTTCGGAGAACCTGAAGCCGGTCTCCCCACGGGCAACGTTCTTCCTGAAGCCGTCGCCCAGCCGGTAGTATGAAACCTCCACCCGCTGATCCTGTCTGATCAGCCGGCGGGTTGTGAAGGTAACCAGGCCCGCGGCGTAGTCCATCTCATAGTCGGCGCCTGAGCCCCTGGAAAGCCTCTCCCCGTCAAGGAAAAGCCTTTCGCTGCCCGGGGTAACTCCCCCCTCCGGGGCAAAGGTGTAGGGCCCCTGAAGGCCCTCTTCGGTGAGGAAGGCGCTCCTTCTACGCTGGCTTCCCGTGGTTCCAAAACCTCCGGAGAGATCGAAGCTCTCCCCGGGGAATATCCCGGCGCTGAAACCGGTGACATCCTGTCTCCAGGGCACCGGACCCCGGTTCTCCCACTGGAGATCCCCCATTTCCGCGTTCCATGAGTTTCCACGGAGTTCCACATACACACGGTCCAGCTCCGAGAGGGCCTCGGAGGAGGCGGCCCCCAGGGGAAGGTTCCTGTCGGTAATCTTGCCATTCACGGATATCCCCGAGGCCAGCATTCCCCTTATGGAAAGCTCGGTTCCCTGGGTTATCCCCCCGCCGGCGCCCAGTGAAACACCCAGCTTTTCGATCCGGAAATGAAGAGCCCCTCGGGCAACGGATCCGCCCCGGAGCGGAAGGCAGGCATCACCAGGCTTCCCCGGTATCAAGGGGCCTTACCGTGAGCCTGGAGACCCGGGGCACCTGGATGTCCAGGGTGTCGGCGGTTACCGTGACAGGGGCTCCGGCTTCCGGGGCCGGCGAGAGCACAAGCCCCACCGAGGCCCCCCGGGATGATACCTCGGCAGACAGTGTGTCTTCCTTCACAACGGCGATTATGGAGCCGGGTACAAGCCAGGGTCCTTCGGAGATGTCTATGTAGTCGGTACCGTTCCCTGTGAGAATGAAGGTGTATCCGGTGAGGGCCAGAAGGGCAAGAATCGGTGTCATTCCAGGACCGAAGGGACCGTTCCCCCCCAGACGATCACCGTTCCGCCGGAGGGCGAGGATGATAGCCTTGTGCCCGGCACATCCACGGCAATGGTGTCACCTCTGGGGTTCAGCACCATTCCTCCGCTGAGCAGGAGGATCTCACCGGCGGAGAAACACCCGTGGCCGGAACCGGCCACAAGGGTCTTGCCCCTACCCTCCTCAACCAGGAAGACACCCCTTGAACCGCTGAGAAGAACCCTTCCAAAACCCCCGGAGGAGAGCCTTGTGTTCCTTCCGGCGCAGTCCCTGGCCAGAATGGTTCCCCCCGGGGTTTCCAGGTTTCCGGAGGAGGTGTTCACGTACCAGATGTCAAGGCCGTTCCAGACAAGGTCGCCGGGGCTCTCCACCGGCATCTCAGCTGTGAGTATGTCATCGGTGTCATGAACAAGTATGACCCCCGAGGCCGCGGAGGAAACCGCCCACCTTCCCGTGGGGGAAATGGCCAGGCCCGAGGCAAACCCCGGGATGTCCAGACTATAGGAGTCGGTTGTGCCGTCGGGGCTTAGACGAATGACAAGGGGAGAAGCGGAGGAAAGCACCCAGACGGTGCCGCTGCCGTCTATCTCAAGGTCGGTGGGAAAGATGCCGGTGAAGTTGTAGGCGAGAAGCAGAAGAACACTAGCGAACCACGGCAACACGGCCGGTTTCCGTTCTGGAACCCTGCTGGAAACGGTAGAAGTAAACCCCCGAGGCAAGCTCCGAAGCCCCGGCGTAAGTCACAACGGCTTCCCCCTGGGGAGCGGAAAGGGAAACGGACTCCACATGGGTTCCCGCCTGGTCGAAGATGGCAAGCTCCACCGGCTGGCCCGTGGACTGGAACTGGAAGTAGAGTGCGCCCAGGCATGGATTGGGGAAAACGGCGAAATTCGCCCCGCTCCCCACGGAGCCGGCGTTCACATTCATGGAAAGCCCGGCGAAGCTGTTGCACAGGAGCATCAGTGTTCCCCCCCGGGACAGGTCCAGGGCCACGTCGAAGGCGCTTCCTGTATCCAGTTCCGTCAGTTCCGCCCCGTCAAAATGATACGCGGAAAGGCTGCCGATACCCGAACCCTCCGCCCGGAGGCTTCCGGTGAGGCCGTCATTGACGCTGTAGTAGCTTCCCTGAAAACCCCTGATGTCGTGCCAGGGATGGCTCCAGGGGGTTTCATCCACTATGCCGGTGTAATCAAGCCCCGGTCTGTTTCCAGGGCTTACGGTGTCGTAGTCGGCCATTCTGAAGCTCTCCCAGCCATACCCAAGGGACACGTCGTCGATGAAACAGGCCAGCATCCATTCCTTTAGTATTTCCTCGAGGTCCGCGGGCTCTCCGGTGGCCGAGGCAATTGCCTCCTCCACACCCTGAACGCCCCTGGTGGATGAATGCATGGTGTTCCATATGAAATCCTCTCCCCCGTAGTTCTCGTAGAGATAGGCGAAGAACAGGTAGCCGGCGGCGTAGCCCGCCACGTACTCTATCGGGTCCGAAAGATCGGTCCACTTGATCGGGGTTACTCCCCCCACATCCAGGAAGGTCTCAACCTGGAAGGCGGGGTAGCCGCAGAGGAATGTGCCGGTCTGGGCCTGGTTCTCTATCACCCAGAGCTCCTCGCCGCTGAAGGGTTTGATGCCGTACTGAATCAGGTGCACAAGTTCATGGCTGGCGGTATCCATTGCGCGATCCGGCTCGCCTGGAAAACAGTCTATATAGAGCATTTCGACTTCGTTGGAATGACCTCCGTAGTAGTTACGGGCCTCCCATTCGGTGAACATGTTGTATGGGCTGAAGTAGCCAGCTATGTACCACTCCTGCCCCCCGGTGCCGTGGCCGTCGGGTATGTCAAGAACAAGGAAGTAGACCCTGGGATCATCGTCTATGAGGTCGGGTATGTCTCCGAAATACCTGGCATCGGTTGCTATGATGCCCTCTTCCCCCTCCAGGCTGAAGAGAGTGTTTCCACACCCTCCTGATAGAAGTTCACCCCCCACTGTGTATCCTCAACGAAGATGTAGGTGAGTTCGCCGGAGTGCCTGCAGGTGGCGCTGGTAAGGTAGAAAACCGGAATGTCGCCGCTCTGGTCGATGGCCCAGAAATTAACCACATCCCCAACCTGGTGGCCGGAGTCCTTCCCGGCCAGGGGGCCGGTGGGGCTGTTGGCGGGGTCGTGGCGGAGGTCCATCTGCTGTATCTGGGGGAAGTGGAAGGTGCCGTCCACCGCAAGCCTTCCCATGGAAACCAGTATTGAAAGAAGGTAGAAAACACTCATCAGAACCTCGCCCCCACTGTGAACCGCACCGACGAGAAGTCGGCGCTCTCGGGAAACCCTATGTCGGTATAGATACCGGGGCTGGAAGGGTCGAGGAGGGATGCGTCTATGGCGCTGACTGCCCGGTTCACCAGGGCGAAGGCGGCCACATAGGTTGTTCTCCTGAACCATTCTCTGCTGTCGCGAAGGGCATCGGCGTAGTGGTTCCTCGCGCCGGAACCGCTCCAGCTCCAGCCGTCGGAACCGAACCTGGCGTTGTTCTCGAAATACTCCCTCTGGCGTCGGGGTCGTCGGGGTAGTAGTAGCGGGCCAGGCTTCTTATGTAGTCGTTGTACTCCTGGCTGCTGGAGAAGTCGCCAACATCGTCCTGGAAGCTTCTGTCCCTGGAGGACACGTCAATTCCAGCCTCCTCCATGGCCAGGTTCCTGTAGTCATCCCGGGAAAAGATCCCCTGAAGGTATGAAATGCCCACTCCGGTCCATATTGATGCCTCGAGTCCCATGAAGATGGTTCCCCTGGTGGAGTGGCCGGCGTGAAACTGGCCCCAGCCGGGAAGGACTATGGAGCGGAGGACCGTGCCCTTGTCCGCTCCGAAGGCAGCAAGGGAGATCAGTAGAAGGGCTATCGTCGTTCTTTTCATCAGTTCACCACCGCAGCGTGGAAGAGGGCCTCGGCGGTTTCTCCGCCGGCCCTGAGTTCCAGACACACATAATAAACACCCGGGGCCAGATCTTCGGTATTCCAGTGAACCTCCCAGGGGCTCCCCCGGGGGCGTCACCCTGGAACTCCGCCACCAGTTCCCCGGCAACGTTGAATATCTTTATCTCAAAACGGCATCCTCCCCCGGGAGGAACCTTATCCGTCCGGTGTCATCCCTGACGGGGTTGGGCCACACGAAGAAGTCCTCCACACTGAGGAGTTCACCGGAGGACACGATATCGGGGAGCTGGGAGGTGTACCAGCAGCCCTCACCGCCGCGGTCCATTCCGGTGTGCCATCCCTGGGGCTGGAACTGGGTGTAGAAGGCCCCGATGAAACCGCTTCTGGTGAGTGTGGTGAGCCTTAGGGAGCCGTCGCCTTCAAATCGGTGAAGTACCGGTGAGCCAACGGGGTCGTCCCCGAAGGCGAAGGGGCCGGCGGCGTTCCACAGGAAAACCCTGCCGTCCCGGAGTGGAGCGCAGGCGAATCCATCGCCGCCTATGCCCCGGTTGAACCTGCGGTAGCCCCCGGCAAGGGAGTCGGTGGGGGTTTCAAAGGGCCAGTCGGTTACAATGGTTCCCGAAGAGGAGAAGGCCTCCATGCCCAGGGTGGTCTCGACCAGTATCTCGAGGTAGCCGTCGGCGTTGAGGTCCGCCGGGAAGGGGTCGGAAAGGATATTCCCCTGAAGCTTCACAGGAAACCCGGTTCCAGGGAGGCGTCCTCGCCGTATACCCAGAGCTCACCGCCGGATACCACGGCGATCTCAACACCGCCGTCGCGGTCGAAATCAGCCGCCATGGGAAGGGTTATATCCTCGCTGCCCGGGTGGACCGGCCAGCCGAAGAGGGTCCCGCCGCCGGGGTTGACCCTGCGAAGGGAGCCGTCGGCGGTTACAAGGACAAGCCCGGGGAACTCTTCATGGGGAAAGACGCATCCCCCGCCAGGGGCAGGGCGAAGGAAACCGGCGAAGGGGAGTGGACCTGGCCGTCAAGCCCGATCCTGTAGAAATCGTTGTTCTCAAGGAGAAGGAAAATTGAATTCATTGATTCAGAGGCAATGGCCTGGAGAACAGGTGAACCCACATCCACCGGCCAGCCCGGGGCTTCGGACCAGTCGGGAAGCCGCAGGTGCACATCCCCCGCCTCCTGGCAGACCACCAGGTATTCAGTTCCGTCGATCTCACAGATCACCGGAGGCGCCGTGGTGTTAAGGCCCATGGGAACCGCCTGGCTTCCGTCGGGAAGAAGGGCAAGGGCCTGCCCGTTGCCCTGGACGGCAACTATGTACTCACCCTGGGGGCTGTTCCAGAGAACCGGGCCGAATTTGCCCCGGCCCATTTGAACGGGCCAGCCGGGGACGGAGTTCTGAAGGGAATAAACGAAACGCATTGAATTAGCCGAAGCATCCAGCACCTCGATGGACACGCCGGTGTAGCCGCCCCAGGAGGCGTCGGTGGAGGGGGTGGTTCCCGGGTTGAACTCCCAGGCGTAACCGTCCTTTTTCCAGGGGTCGTACTGGCTGCCCTCTATGCTGAACCATGTGGGAAACCCGTAGTCGAGGTCCTGTATGCCGTCGGCCTCCTCCACATCGACACCCTTGTGAAGGGGATCAACGTTCACGATGTTGGCCTGCCGGTAGGGCCCGAGCCTGGTCTCGTCGATATGCCAGACAAGTATTCCCGAGCCGGGCAGACCGAAATCCCTTTCATGGGGGCCGGGCTGTCCGTTGCCGTCGGGGTCACGCTGCCTGTTCTCCACAAGGAAGTATTCCGTGGCGCTTATGGGTATCTTGTAGACCTCTCCCCCTCTTCCAGGGTGTATTCGCCGGGCTGTATGACCTGGGGTGTGACCCAGCCCAGGGCCGCCCGTGACCAGGCGCCCGGGGCGGAAGGCCAGAACCCGTTCATGAGCCACTGTCCGTAGCCCATTATGTCCCAGCCGCCTACGCCGACGGTGCCGTCGTAGGTGTTGTAGAGGTCCGGCAGCCCCAGCTGGTGGCCGAACTCGTGCACTATGGTGCCCAGGGCTCCAAGGCCGTAGTTGTCCTGGGTCTGGCGCTCAGGGGCCAGTGAGGCCTCACGGAGGCTGACCCCGTCGTTGGTGCCTATTGCGGAAATCCCGAGATAGTACTCGAGGTCTCCGGCGTTTATGAACATTGAATGGATGTCATCGGGGCTGTTGCCCAGTATGTCACCCTCGGCGCCGCGCGGCGTGGAGGATTATCACCGCTCCGTACCGGGAGAAGTCGATCTCGGGATCGGAGGCTTCCACTGCGTCGCGGAACAGTTCGCACTGCCCCTGACCGAACTTATCGTTGGAACCGTAGTACACCATCTGATGCTGGAGCTGGTAGGCGCCGTCGCCGGATGGGTACTGGGTGATGTTCAGCAGAAGCTTTCCACCGCTTACATCGGTGAAATAGCCTTCCACCTGGCCCATGAGATCCGTCACCGCCTGGGAATCGGACTCGAAAACACCGTTCCCGCTGGTGGTTTCGGTGTAATCGGGAAGGAATCCCACCTTCACCACGCACACATTGATGGTGGTATCGGCCCTGAGGGGAGCGATCTCACCGTGCTCCGCAAGGACAGGAAAGCCGTCGGAAACCCCCTCGGGCATGTCGGGCAGGCCGGTTCCCGGATAGGGCGGGGCGGCCAGGACCGCCCCGGCTGTTATCAGCGGCAGGAGGAAGGAGTATCCCGACATCAGAACCTGAGTGTAAGACTGTACTTCTGGTTGTACTTGCCTGAACCCTGGAGGGACTCGTCCACCGGTATGAAGGCCATGTCAAGCTGGAAATCGTTCCAGTGCAGACCGGCTCCGAAGGTAACTCCGGCGATGGTGGATTCACCCTCGGTATCGTGAACGTACCCGGCCCTGAGGGCCAGAAGGTCGTAGTACCAGAACTCGGCGCCGGTGCCCCACTTGTTCTCCTTCAGCTCTTCGGAGATGCCGTCGTCCACATTGACCAGGAGCTTGGTGAAGTCGCCGGAGACAAGAAGGGAAGTGAGCTCGTCCTGGAAGGGGATGTAGGCAACGCCGAACTTGAACTTCCTGGGAATGGGATTGAACTCGCTGCTTCCGCCGTAGCTCATGTTCGGCCCCAGGTTGGTGAGGGTGGCCCCACGGAAACATTTCCCCAGGGTTGTTCGGGAACTTTGTAGAGAACACCGAAGTCCGCGGCGAAGGAGGTGCCCTTGCCGCTGTCCTCGTAGTAGAGATGGTCGTATATGAACTTCAGGCCAAGACCCACGGCGAGCCCGGGGGCCACCTCGGTTCCGAAGGCGGCATCGGCTGCGACGCCGTAGGAGTAGAAGGTTCCGATGGCCTCGGAGCTGCCCTCTTCTATCTCATCCTGTTCCCCCATGGACATGAAGGTGATGTTTCCGCCCACTCCGCCCCAGCCCTCTATCTGCTGGGCATATCCCAGGAACTCGTAGTAAAGGTCATCGGCAAGCTGGGGAAGCCACTTGGAATGCTGAAGGGTTATCTCCCGCTTCTCCTGTGCGGCGAAGGCAAGCCCCGCGGGGTTCCAGTATGAAGCAGTGGCGTCGTCGGAGACGGCGGTGAATGATTCTCCCATTCCGTTGGCCCTGGCGCCTGGTGTTATGTCCAGCCAGATCACACTGGCGGAGGCGGCAAGGGCCCCTGGGCCGCCAGCAGAAGAACAAGGCCTGAAACCGGCAGTAAACGCATTTTTTCCTCCTGTATTTGCGGTATATCAATAAAAGCTATCGCGAAGCATTATCGCCGTCTTTTAACATCAGCCGATACTAAGAAGACCGGCGCCCCCGGGGCAACCCTTTTGCAGTGCTGCAGCCGGTTGCCGGGTATGATGATTCTACCCCGAATCAATCTGTAAGTTCCCCTTTTTACCTCTGATCCGGGGCTACCTCACCACCGCCGCAACCCCGGTAACCTCTGATTCCCCGGCGGAGAGGCGGTAAATATACGTGCCCGAGGCTACCCTGTCCCCGTCGGAATCGGTAAGGTCCCAGGTGTGCTGGTTGTAGCCTGCTTCTCCGGGCAGGTTGCCCCTTTCGGCTATCAGCGGCCGGAAACGGTATAAATGGTCAGGTCAACAGGACCGCTGGAGCTCTGGGTCCAGTTGAATGACATCACCGTGGAGGCAGGGGTGGGGTAAACGAACAGCTGGCTGATCTCCGGTGAGGACCTCTCGGCAAGGTGGAAGGTCATCTCCTTCCAGCTGATGTTGGAAAGGTTGTCCGCCGCCCTGAGCCTCAGTGTGTGGTCACCGGGCTGAAGCTCCGGAAGGGGGTAGACTATTCCGCCGGTGGTGGCGGAACCGGGCTGGTAGGTGAAGTATTCGGAAACGTCCACAGGTGTTTCGTCTATGTATAGGGCAAGCTGATTCCCGGGGTAGGGAAGCAGGTTGATACCGGAATCGTCTGAAAGAAGGGCCTCGAAGACAACGCTGCCGGATACCGAGGGATTCTCCACCCCCTGGAAACCTGCTATCCACATGTCGATCACCGGGCCGGTGGTGTCACTCGGAGAACCGGTGCCGTACTGGAGGTCAAGGGGATAGGAGCACTCAAGCTTCCGCCGCCTGAACCCGGGGCGAAGTACCTTATCCGGGCATGGTCACCGGTGGCGGCCACTTCGGGAACGAACATCTCACCGGTGAACTCCGGCGAGGCCGGGGCGAGACCGCGGTAGAACACCCCCGGTGTTGAGAGGTGTTCGATGAGATAGCTGTTGTTCAGTGTGTAGTAGGAATCGGGCCTTGCGGATTCCCAGGCGGTGAGCATCACCAGCCCGGGATCCTGGAGGGTACCCTGTACCTGACAGAGCTGAGAAGTGAACAGCTCAGGCTCGGTTACGGAGACCCTGGAATCGGGAAGGGCAAGGTGCAGGGAGCCGTCGCCGAAGACTATGTAGGGCCGGTCGTTGGACATGTCGCCGTGGTTCACCAGCCCCAGCCACTGGCCTTCGCCCATGGTGAACTGGTCGGTGTGAAGGATTATGTCCAGTATCTCCTTCAGGAAGGCGGCGTTCCTGCTTCCGTTGCTCACAGTTGCCGCTCCGCTGGAAACGATGGCGCCGCCGCCGGAGACCAGCGTCACATCCCCGGCTATGCAGTCGTGGGCGGGATTCTGGAAGAACCCCACATCGCATGAGCCGAAAAAGGCGTAGGGCAGCCTGGGGCCGCAGGAAAGGGAGGCGGCGTCCTCTATGTAGAGAAGCCCTCGTCAACTATCTGGTCGAAGCTGCCGTGGCCCAGGAAGAAGGACACAAGGGCCCCCCGGCTCCAGTTATCGATGTAGGCGGTCCTGGCCTCGGGCTTCTTCCAGTTGCTGTTCCAGTTCCAGAAGATCAGGTAATTTCGCAGGGGCACGAAGCGGTGGGGCACATGGTCCACGAAGACCTCCTCGGAGTCTTCAGTGTGGTACTTCTCGTCGCCTGAGGGGTTCCTGGGGGACCTCTCGTCGTCCGCCGCCCCGAGAACCACCGACTGCCATGTTCCGCTGCCGCTTGAGAGGTCGGCGTATTCCGCGCTCTTCTGGGCGATCAGCTGAAGCTCTCCCCTGCTGGTGGCGGGGATCCTGCTTACAGCACCCTGGGGAAGGGTGGAAGAGGGGGTCAGGGTGTAGAGGTTGTCGCTGCAGATGGGGCTGCCGGTGTAGAACTGATAGACGATTATGTCCATGAAGCTGGTATTCTCGGTAAGGAAACCCCTGGGGTCCCAGTGGCCGCTTCCAACGAGAACCATCTGGTCCAGGGGCTCATCCCAGTACCTGAGGGTATGCTGAAAGAAGGCCCGGAGGGCGCCGGGATCGGGAACGCCGCCGTTGAACTCGTCGTAGATCTCAGTGAGGCTTAAGAAGAGAACATCGGTGCTGCCCCGGAGGAACAGGGGCATGTCGTCGGCGAACTGATCGGGGTAGATGTAGGCGGTGCCGCCTGAGGAAATGGTGCCCAGTATCCTCCCCGGCGCCGCCGGGGAAACGGACACCGGCTCAAGGAAGGCCCCACCGGGAACAACCCACATCACAGGCTCCGACCAGCCTTCGGGAAGCTCCACCTCGAAGTCCTTCCCGCCGGGAATGTCTATCAGGGCCGCCTCGGTGTCGGACCGGGCAAGGCAGACGAAGGCCTCGGAACCCAGGTTCTGGGCCCAGCTCACCAGCTTCCGCTCACCGGGCTGGAACTGGCGGTCAAGGGGGACCTGGCACATGGTGGACCAGCTTCTGTAGCCGGTTTCGGGAAAGGCCTGGAACCACCCGGTGTAGAGAACGAAGGTGGAACCGCTCTGTATGCTCAGGGAAAGGCTGTTGCCGCTGGTCTTGAAACCGGTGACGTCGAACTCCCACTCAACAGCCCCGGTTGAACTCAGAAGGGTATCGGCCATCTGTGTACCGTTGACAGAGGCACGTATCTGGACGCCGTTCCCCTTTTCGAGGTACATGCCCAGACGCATGGAACCGCTTCCGGTGGCACCGGGGGTGGCAAAACCGTAGTTGGCTGTCCCCGATGTTATCCGGTGCCAGCCGTAGAAGTCCTCAAAGGCGTTGAAGGAGGGGGCAAGAACGGCGTTCTCCTCGAAATGGAGTCTGTTCACATAGGAACCCCCGGCGGAGGGGCGCCGGTGACGGAACCGTCCAGCACTTCCATGAAGGGGCCGCCCTCGCCGCCCCAGGTAAGCCAGTATGTGTTCAAACCGGAGTAGCGGCTGTTGAAATGGTCGCCCATGAAACCGCCCCACCAGGAAAGGCCCCGGCCGTAGAAAAGTATGCGGTCGGTTGAATCGAAGATGCCGTCGCCGCCGTCCTCTATATGAACGGCTACCGGCCTGGGAACGAAGGCGTCGGAGGCGGGGTCGTCGAAACTCATCATTTCACCCCTGCCGGTGATCATTGAAAAGCTGCCGCTTGGCATTCCCACCGCTTCGGGTATCATGTCCCCGGTTACAGCGTACACACCGGCGGTGTCAACCTGGATACGGGCCCAGGGCTTGCCCCAGAAGGGGCTGTCCAGGGCGCGCCCGGCAGGCTCCCGCCACACTTCGTCGGTTCCGAAGACAGCCCGGAATATCTCACCCTCGTGCCCACGAACCCTTGCCGGGGAGGATAATGGGGAATGATCGAGTTCGATCCTGAGTCCATCGGCGGCAAGGAGTTCGCCGCCGCTTAGTATCACCGGGTTCAGCCGAACGGAAACATACCCCGCACGGCGGAAGGTACCCCTTTCGGCAATGCCGCCCCAGTCGGTTGGAATGGAGGAGGGCGAAGCTTCGGTGAAGACCTCCCTGCCCTCTTCGAAGCCGGACATGGCCATGGGGGGTGGTGGGCCCAGGGACCTGACACCGGAGGGAACCACGCGAAGGGACACATCCCCGGTGACAGGAACCGGGATCATTACCCGTTTCTCAGGAAGAAGAACGCCGGACTGGCAGCTGCTGAAGCCGGGGACCTCAATGCTGTGGAGCTCGCCGTAATGGATCTCCGATGAAATTTCGGAGGTGTCCCAGACAAGGGCGCTTTCCCCGGTTACGGAAAGGGATGGGGGCAGGGCGGCAAGGGCAAGCAGGGTAATGAACAGCATCGGTCCTCCGTTAGAGTTCGGAAAGCTCCAGCAGGGGCATGTCCCCCTCTTCCTCGCCGGGAAGTCTTTCATCCGCTGGAATGATCTCGTTGCGTATTTTGGATTCCTCCATCTTTACCATGTTCTTCTGGTTCTCTATGAAGGAGTTCATCTTCATCAGTATTTCCACTCTGCGGTCCTGGAGTTCCCTTATGGCCTCGGTGAGTATCTGAACCCGCTTCTTTGCCTCGTCCAGCATCTTCTGGGACTTCAGCTCGGCGTCCCTTATGATGAGGTCGGCCTCGCGGTTGGCCTCTTCCCTGGCCACATCGGCGCTTTTCTGCTGGGCCACAAGAACTTCACGAACAGCGCCTTCCATTCGATCGAAGTCGCTGGCCCGGGCCCTGAGGACCTCAAGCTCCTTGCTTTCCTTTTCGTGCCTGTCGGCGGCTTCCTCCCAGGCGTCCGCCAGCATCTCAAGGAAAGCGTCGACCTCTCCGGGGTCGTAGCCCCGCATTCCCTTACGGAATTTCTGCCTTCTTATGTCCAGTGGAGTTACCCGCACGAAGCCCCCTCCGTTGGTGTTATGTGAAAAATGACCGCAGGGCTGAATATCGTACAATAAAACACTTCCGCAAACCTCCAGAGGTTATACCCGGCAATGCCCCTTTAGTTTCCCGGTTATCTGCCCCGGGCGCCGAAAAGCCTGGTGCCCAGCCTTACCATGGTAGAGCCCTCCAGCACCGCAAGAGAAAAGTCGTCGCTCATTCCCATGGAAAGCTCAGGAAGTTCCATGTCAAGCGCCCCGGACAGTGTGTCGCGGAGTTCCCTGAGAAGGGCGAAGGCTCCTCTTTTGTCGGCTTCGTTCCCGTAAAGGGGGCCTATGGTGAGGAAACCCCTTACCTGAAGGCCAAGTTCCCGGGCCTTTCCCAGGGCTTCCGAGAGCAGGGCTTCATCCGGGGGAAAACCCTTCTTGGCCTTTTCACCGGAGGTGTTCACCTCCAGAAGAATATCCGGAGAGGCACCCCTCCGGGCTATCTCCTCCAGTATCTTAATTCTGTCCACCGCGTCCAGGCAGTGGAAATCCCTTACCGCCTGGCGTACCTCGCTTCTGTGGAGAACCCCGATGGCGTGGAACACCGCGGCGTCGGGGCCCACCTCCCTTATCTTCCTGCCCCCTCGGTTACCCTGTTCTCGCCTATGTGCTCTATCCCGCAGCGGATGGCGGCCAGCATATGATCCACCGGGTGGGTTTTCGTAACCGCCATTACGGTGACGCCGGCGGGGTCCCTTCCGCACCGGGCGGCGGCATCGGCTATTTCCCCTTTGACGGAACCAAGGTTCTCCCTCACGGTATCTTCCAGTGTAAGCATGGGGCTCCTTCTGTGATCGAAAACTCTTCTCCTGAGCCTATTATATTATCAGTAACCTGCACAGTGAAAAAGGAGAACAATGAAAACTCTGTTAATCATCCTGGCAACCGCTTCCCTGTTTACAGCTTATGCGGCTCCACCTCCCCCGGGCATGTTCAGCGGTCCATCCAGGGAACACCTTAACTGGATCCGTTCATACACCGAGGCCATGGAAAGGGGGGTGGACTCCCCCACCGGGTTCTACGGCTCCGGGAACCCCATCGTCCAGGCCCTTAACGGCGAAGAGATGAACGTCCTGATCCTTCTGGTGGATTTCGACGACAACCAGGCCCAGACTGCACCGGTCTACTTCGACTCCATGGGTTTTGCCACCGACACATTCTCCCTGAAAAGGTACTACGGCGATGTCTCCTTCGGCCAGATAGACATAGTCACCGTAAACATGCCCAGTGAAACCGGCTGGAACAGGGTTTCCCAGGACTACGGCTACTATGTGAACAACAACTACGGCTGGGGAAACTATCCCCAGAACAGTCAGGGGCTCGTTGAAGAGGTCTGCGAACTGGTTGACCCCTACATAGATTTCTCCCAGTACGACAACGACAACGACGGCTATGTAGACGGCGTCAACCTCATGTACGCCGGGCAGTTCACAGGAAGCCCCGACACAATATGGCCCCACATGTGGGTCCTTCCAGGGGGCGGTGTGGAGTTCGACGGAGTAACTGTGTACGCCTTCAGCGTGCAGAACGAATACAACAGCTCCCCGGGGGACAAGTCAGCAGGGGTTTTCTGCCACGAGTTCGCCCATGTGCTGGGCCTCCCCGACCTCTACGACTACGACTACGACTCCAGGGGAATAGGCAACTGGGGCATAATGGCCGGAGGGGTATACAACGGCGGCGGCTGGAGCCCGGCGGAGTTCTCCCCCTACTGCCGTCACGAGCTTGGTGTAACGGAATACATAGACATAACCACTCCCGGCACCTATCAGGTCCCCGCGGTGCAGCTTTCCAACGTTGTATACAGGCTGTGGACCGACGGCTCGCCCAGCTACCAGTATTTCCTCCTCGAGAACCGGCGACAGATAAGGTGGGACGAGTACCTTCCCTCCGCCGGTGTCCTTATCTGGCATGTGGATGAAACCCAGTCAGGCAACGACAACCAGTGGTATCCAGGGTACACCTCCTACGGCCACTACCTGGTGGCCCTTGAACAGGCCGACGGAGAGTGGGACCTCGAGCAGGACGTCAACTCAGGGGATCATGGCGACCCGTGGCCGGGCAACACCGGTAACACCGAGTTCAGTTACTGGTCCACACCGGACAGCAGGAAATACAACGGCCAGGACACAGCTGTGTTCGTTTCCGCCATTCCAGAGACCGCGGACACCGTGGAGGTCTACATGTCCACCACCTTCACTGGAATATCCGGAGAAGAACCCGGGGACAAGCCCCTTCTGGCCAGGGCATTCGGAGGGGTAACGGTTAACCATCCCGGGGGATACGCCGACATATCCCTCCACGACATGACAGGACGAAGGGTTGAAACCCTTTTCCAGGGGGAGCTGTCACCGGGTGAGCACATGCTGTCCATTCCCGGTCAGGGAATCCCCGCCGGTGTTCACTTCGTTGTCTACAACAACCGGCAGTCGGTGAGTGCCATGAAGGTCCTGTCCCTTTAGAGGAACGGAGCGGGGGCGGCGGTTGCCGCCCCCTTCAGAATCCGAAGAACTTTCCCATGAGTTTTATTGCCAGGTCACGGCCCAGCAGCTTCTTCGCCCAGTTGGCCTTCCTGGCGTTCATCCCTACAACGTAGCAGAACCTGGGGTTCTTCTTCCCCAGCACCTTCACAGTGGTCCGGGCAACCTTCAACGGGCTTATTCCCAGACTGCTGTCGATGCCCTTCACCACCGCCCGGTAATGGCGGTCGGTGAATGAATCGCCCGGGGCAGTGTAGGTGTTCCCGGTTTCATTGAAACCGGTGTTGACATTGCCGGGGTGAATGACGGATACCCGTATTCCCCGGTGACACATCTCGGTCCTGAGTGACTCGTAAAACCCCTCGAGACCAGCCTTGGAAGCGGAATAGAGCGAGGACATGGGCACCCCGACGCAGGCCGCGATGGAGCTTATGCCGATTATGGAACCGCCGTCCTTTATATGGGGAAGGAAATCCCGGACAAGCTTGATGTGGCTGTTCAGGTTGATGTCCAGGACGCGGTCGACCAGCTCGTCGGACAGGTGCTCCACAGGGTGGGTGCTGTGGACCGCGGCGCTGACCACCAGGGCGTCCAGGGGCTCGCTGAAGCCCCGGGCATAACGGCGTACTTCTTCCCTTGAGGTGATGTCCAGAAGGGCTGTCTTAACGCCGGATAACTCAAATGCGTTCCTGTCCACCCCGTGGGTGGTGTATCCCCCGGCGCTGAGGAGCAGGGCGGTTTCCCTGCCTATTCCGGAGGCAGCTCCCACCACAAGTGCAGAAGGAGGCATCAGAAGAAATGCCTGGCGAGCCCCAGTATTCCCTGCCCCCAGGGAACCCTGTGGGTAACCCCGCCGCCCTTTTCGAACCTGTCCTTGTTGTCGAGATACCACTGGTAGTTCGTGAGAAGGGCTTCCTTGTTCGAGTATCTCGGTGTGAAGCCAAGGAGTTTCTCCGCCTTCTCCACTGAAACGAAGGAATCCTTCGTGGCGGTCTTGTAAACCCATGGGTAGAGGGGGGACAGCCTGAAGAACTCCAGTATCTCAAGGGCGAAGATGACCAGATGAGCGGGAGATTCCTTTATCTTCTTTCCGAATCCCGCCTTGTCCAGGACCACCTGGTAGTCCTCCCGCATTGTGGAGAACTCTTTGGCCCCTATGTTGAATTCGGTGTTGACCCTGTCGGTGTCTTCCATTTCCGCGGCAAGTATTATGGAATCGCAGAGGTCCGCCACATGGAGCAGCTGGTACAGGTTCTTCCCCCGGCCTATCATGGGAAAGCTCCTTCCCTCGGAGGCCCACTGGTAGAAAATGGCGAAAACACCAAGACGCTCAGGTCCAACGAAGGACTTGGGCCTTATGGTGGTTATAACCATTCCCTTTTTTCGGAACTCCTTCACCATCCCCTCTGCCTCTATCTTGGTGCAGCCGTAGGGGCCCACCCCAACCATGGGGTCGTCCTCGTATATAGGGTGTTTCTCGGGAATCCCGTAAACCGCCGTTGACGAGATGTATATCCCACGGTTCACTCCATATTTCCCGGCGGACTCCAGAACGTTCCTGGTTCCCTGGACATTTGTGGTTAGTATGTCTGACTTCTTGTAAAGGGGAAGGGCTGCGGCTCCGTGCATGAAAACATCGATGTCCTTCGACATGTGAAGGTCCACGGCTTCCCGGTCCCTTATGTCCACCACATGATGGTCGATCCTGTCCTTCATGTCCGGGTAGTCGAAGGGCTCTATATCAAGTGAAACCACTTCGTGCCCTCTATTTACCAGTTCGCGGATAAGGTTGATACCGAGGAAGCCGGTACCTCCGGTCACAAGCCATCTGCTCATTTCAAATCCCCTTCAGGAAGGTATGTCGTGAATCAGTACGGCTGGCAAATTAACCGGAATGGCCCTGGAAGTCAAGGCGGAAGGGCACCTGGCCCTTCCGCCGCGCAGTTACCTTGTAATGGCGATCTGTCTGTTCAGTACTTCGCCGGTGGAGGTGGTGAGCCTTATGAAGTAGAGGCCCGCCTCGCTGATGTTCATGCTTTGTATCGGGCCGGCGGTGAAGGTCTCAACCGAACGACCGGCTATGTCAAAGATCTCCACCGTTCCGCTGACTCCAGACGGGAGCTGGGTGGCCACGGAGAAGTTGCCGGTGGAGGGGTTGGGCCAGGCACCGAGAAGGGCGCCGGCTTCGGTGGGAGCGGTGTTCCCTTCGGAAACCCCCGTCAATCCGCCGAGAACATCGAAGTAACCGTTGTAAACTTCCTTCGTCTCGTTGCTCTGGTATCCCTGGACTATCACCGCGAAGTTCAGGTTCTCATAGGGATGGATCGAGGGGTTCAGTGTGTAGTTACCCTGCACCTCGATGGTCTGGGGATAGGGTCCGGTGAAGTTCAGCACGGTTCCCGAAGTGGGGGTGGGGCCACCACCGGTATCCACATCATTTCCTGGCCGTTGTAGCCGCCCCAGGAACCGGTGGCCACCTCATGATCCTCCAGTATGGCGGACCATAGCTTCACACCGGTATCGAGGTCCTGCTCGGCGGTAACGCTGATGTAGGCGGTTCCTCCGGTTTCGTCACCCACGCAGCTTACTTCTATGTTCACATAGCTGGGAACGCTTAGCCTGTTGTTTATGGAGGCGGCGTAGGTCCCGGGGCTGCTGCTTGCGGAAAAGCCGTCGATGGACACGCATGGCGTGTAACCCAGACCGAATATCCCTATTCTGGCCGAGGAGAAGGGGTTGGCTCCGGGCCCGTTGTAGAAGTGATAGAAGGGGCGAGTTCCCCGGAGGCCACAAAGGGGTTCAGGGCGCTCTTAACAGCTGACCAGCTGCTGTAACAGCTGCCTCAACCGGTCTGGGTGGCGTACTCCCAAACCACCACGCGATCCGCGGCAAAGGCCGCCGCAGAAAGCAGAGCGAGAAGAAGACAGGTCATTTTCATGAAATTCTCCCTTCGAAGGTTGACGGCGGGGAAAGCAGGCGGAAGGGCACCGGCCCTTCCGCCGCGCAGTTATCTTGTGATGGCGATCTGTCTGTTCAGTATTTCGCCGGTGGAGGTGGTGAGCCTTATGAAGTAGAGGCCCGCCTCGCTGATGTTCATGCTTTGTATCGGGCCGGCGGTGAAGGTCTCAACCGAACGACCGGCTATGTCAAAGATCTCCACCGTTCCGCTGACTCCAGCCGGGAGCTGGGTGGCCACGGAGAAGTTGCCGTTGGAGGGGTTTGGCCAGGCGCCAAGAAGGGCGGCATCTTCAAGGGAAGAGGTCCCATCGCCATAAACGCCGGTTCCAGTATCGGGAAGGTCCTGGAACTTGCGTTGAGAACCTCTTTGTTACCGGTGGTGAGCTGCACCCAGGCGGACACGTTCAGGTTGTCGAATATGTCTGAGACCGGGTTCAGTGTGTAGTTGCCCTCTACCTCGATGGTCTGGGGATAGGGGCCGGTGAAGTTAAGAACGCTTCCGTTGGTGGTGAGGGGCCAGGCCACGGGGATCCACATCATTTCCTGGCCGTTGTAGCCACCCCAGGCTCCGGTTGCTATCTCATGGTCTTCCAGAATGTTGGACCAGACCTTGATGGTACCGGCGGGGGGCTCCTGCTCGGCGGTTACGCTGATGTATGCGGTTCCGCCGCTGGCGTTGCCCACGCAGTTGACCTCTATGTCGATGTAGGAGGGAACACTGAGACGGTTGTTGATGGCCGCGGCGTAGGTGCTGGGGGTGGCGCTGGCGGCAAGACCGTCGATCTTCACCGTTGGCGTTCCGGTAACACCGTAATAGCTGAACCTTGAGGTGTTGCCTCGGGGCCGTTGTAGAACAGGTAGTGGGGCGCGACTTCATTAGAAGAGACGAAGGGGTTGATGGCGGCTTTGGCAGCTGACCAGCTGCTGTAGCAAGTGCCTCAACCGGTTTGGGTGAAATACTCCCAGAGTACCACGCGGTCAGCAGCAAAGGCCGCCGCGGCCAGCATAGCAAGAATGACAAATGTAACTTTCACAGATTTCTCCTTTCTTAGGAAATGTTTCACGAAATTATATACACACATAATAGTGAAAACAAGTATAGGGCTGATGGGTTTTAAAAAGGAAATGCCAACTTACTGTGACGGATTATTGTCTAGATATGGTATAGGAATGGCTTCCATCCCACCGGGGGATACGATAAGGCATTCTAACCTGCATGGACCCGTGAAGCCCTCATTGGCCAGCCAGACACTGGCCGCCCGGGAGATCCTCTCCACCTTGCCCGGGGTTACACGATGGAGGGCCATCTCCTCGAAACCCGTGAAGGAGGATTTAACCTCAACGAAGACAACGGTATCTCCCCGGCTCAGAATGAGATCGATCTCTCCCTGGGGACATCTCCAGTTCCTGCACAGCACGGTGAATCCAAGCCTCTGGTAGTATTCAGCTGCGCCGCCCTCGGCGGCTCTCCCAGGGCCTCGGGCTTCCCGGGGGAAAAGGGTTAGCTGACCGGTTTGAAACATTGTTCTGAGGGGCTCGAATGACATTCTGTGAATGGGGCAGGGACCCAGGGATTCGATTGCTGCTATGTGTTCCCTGGTTCCGTATCCCTTGTGGCGGTTGAAGCCGTACTTCGGGTATTCCGTGTGGGCACGAAGCATCATATCGTCCCGGGTAACCTTGGCAACAACGCTTGCCGCTGCTATGGAAAGGCTCTTTGAGTCGCCCTTCACTATGAACCTGCAGGGGTATTCCAGGCCGGGAACGCCGTTGCCGTCCACAAGGAAAACACCCGCCTTACTGGACAGGGGGGCCATGGCCCGGCGGAAGGCGGTTCTCACCGCCCAGGACATGCGGTTGCCGTCGATCTCGCTGTGGGTGACTATACCAAGGGATATCCCCAGGGCGGAGTCTTCTATCAGCTTTTTCAGCTCCCTGCGAACTGGGTCGGTGAGCTTTTTGCTGTCGGTGAGCACATCGCTGTGAAAGTCCGCCGGAAGTATGACGGCGCATGCGACAAGAGGACCCGCTAGAGGTCCTCTTCCCGCTTCATCGAGGCCCGCCAGGGAACCGCAGGCGGACCTGTATTCCTCGTCGAAGAGATACAGGTCGTTCAACTATCCCTCGAAGGTTCTGCGCTCTTTGATCCTTGCGGCCTTTCCGGCCTTCTTGCGCAGGTAGAAAAGCTTGCTTCTGCGAACCTTTCCCCGCCTGGCTACTTCGATCCTGGCTATTCTGATGGAGTGAAGGGGAAAACCCTCTCCACACCAACGCCGCCAGAGATCTTCCTGACAACGAAGGTTTCATCGATGCCGCCGCCCCTGCGGGAAAGCACTGTGCCCTCGAATATCTGTACCCTTACCTTGTCGCCTTCGATAACCTGATAGTGTACCTTGACGGTGTCACCCGCCCTGAAATCAGGCAGATCCGTTCGGATCTGTCCCTGACCCACACTTCTCAGCAGTTCATCCATTGTCCTGCTCCTTTGCCCGGTCCGCTTCCTTCATTATTTCCACGAACCTCTTTTTTATTTCTTCCTCGTTACAGTTGTCAAGCAGATCAGGTCTCACCCTTTTCGTTTTTTCAAGGGCGGCCCTGAAACGCCATTCGGCTATCAACGCGTGGTTGCCGGAAACAAGTTCTTCGGGAACCGGCATTCCTTCATAGTCCGCCGGCCGGGTATACCTGGGATAATCCAGAAGGCCGGTGGAAAAACTGTCGCTGCAGGCGGACTCCATTCGTCCGAGAACTCCGGGAAGCCACCTGAATACAGCATCCATCACATACATGGCGGGTATCTCACCGCCGGAAACGACCGCGTCTCCCACACATATCTCGTCGGTTACCGCCTCTCTGCGGAACCTCTCGTCCACACCGCCGTACCTGCCGCAGAAAATTATCAGGTTTTCGCACAGGGCCAGCTCTTCGGCATAGCAGGCGTCGAAACGCCTGCCCTGGGGTGTCATCAGGGCTACCCTCGCACCCTGCCTCCACGGAATGGAGTTCAGCGTGTCGAACAGGGGTTCCGGGCGGATTATCATTCCAGCTCCGCCTCCGAACTGGTAGTCGTCTATGGAACCCCTGCGGTCAACGGGATGATCCCTGATGTCGTAGAGTTCCACAGAGGCTATTCCCCTGCTTATCCCCCTGCCGGCAACCCCGGCGGTGAGGAACGGAGCGAACAGTTCCGGAAAGACCGATGCAACGGCTACTCTCAGGGCCGGAGCTATAATTCCTCCAGGCCCCGGGGCAGCTCGACGGTGATGGTACGGCCTTCGGCATCCACTGTGCCGGCAAGGGCCATGTTCAGAGGCACCGGAAAGGTCCTGCCGTTACCCCTGACCATCAGCTGCGGATTGGAACTGTTGTACTCCACCTCTTCAACGGAGAAGCTTTCGCCACGGGAGAGAATGGTAAATCCGGTAAATCCGTGGACCGGGAGTGGATAACCCTCCTTCAGGACCGAAGATTCATCGGCCATGACCGTTTCACCGGTGAGCCGGGAGGCCTGGTCCATTGTGTGAACCCCCTGGCAGTCCACGGTTATCCTCTCGTTATCCCTCTTCCGTGACCGGGTGACCGTATAGGGCTTCCCGCCAAGGTAGAGCACGGTTCCCTCCTCGAGGGCAACCGCGGGGCCCATGACGAAGAGCTTGAGTATCATCCTGCCCTTCAGGCCGTGGGTCCTTTCCACGTATCCGTAGTTTACTTTTCTCTCCATGGCATCTAGTCCACTATCTCGATAGTGGCCTTTTCTCCCTTTCTCGCCGCTGCGGAACGAACGATCATCCGCATGGCTTTCGCTATCCTGCCTTCCTTACCGATAACCCGGCCGAGGTCCGCTTCCTCGACCCTGAGCTCGTAGACAGTCATGTCTTCCCTTGTCGTTTCCTCGACGACTACTTCGTCGGGGTGCTCGACCAGGGTGCGGGCCATGTGTTCAACGAGTTCTTTCATCTTATCCTCCGGTTGTGTGGTTTTGGGCCATTATCCCTCTTGTCAGCTGTTCCTGCTCTCGCCCTTGATGAACACGGTTTCCGGTTCCACACCCTCTTCTCCGTGAAGGATACGGCTCCATTTTTCCATGGTACCGCATCTCCGAAGAAGGCTCTTCATGGTGTCGGTGAGCTGGGCGCCGTGGCCCAGCCATTTGAACACCTTTTCCTCGTCGACCTTCAGTTCAAGTGGCTTGCGCAGGGGATCGTAGTATCCGAGTATCTCAATGAAGCTGCCGCCCCTCGCCTTGCGGGCATCCGCAGCGACAATTCTGTAGAAGGGAGTTTTTGCGCTCCCCATCCTTCTGAGCCTGATCTTGACCAATCGTTTCCTCCTGTTCTCGGCGCGGCTGAACGCTATCTGAACATTCCAGCCAATCCGCGGTTGCCGCGCATCTGTTTCATCATCTTCTTCATGGTTCTGTATTCCTTCAGGAGACGGTTCACGTCCTGTACCGTGGTTCCGCTGCCCCTCGCTATCCTCTTCCTTCTGCTTCCGTTTATTATCTCAGGTTTCTCCCTCTCCCGGGAGGTCATTGAATTTATCAGGGCTTCCATTCGAGTGAACTGTGACTGATCGAGGTCGATCCCGGCGGGTCGCATCCCCTTGGGAAGCATTGCCATCAGCTCGCTGAGGGAACCCATCTTCTTTATTTTGGTCAGTTCCTTCCTGAAGTCCTCGAGGTTGAAGGAATTGGACCTCAGTTTTTTCTGAAGGTTTACGGCCTCCTTCTCGTCGAACATGTCCTGGGCCTTCTCCGCCAGTCCGACGATGTCGCCCATGCCCAGTATTCTCCCAGCCAGCCGGGAGGGGTCGAACTCCTCGAGGCCCTTCACGCTCTCTCCCACGCCTATGAACTTGATGGGTTTTCCCGTAACCGCCCTGAATGAGAGGGCCGCCCCTCCCCTGGAATCGCCGTCCATTTTCGTGAGTACCGAGCCTGTAAAACCTATCTGTTCATCGAACTCCAGGGCCACGTTCACCGCGTCCTGACCGGAGAGGCCGTCGAGGACCAGAAGGGATTCGTCGGGATTGGAAGCGTCCTTCACCCTTTTCAGCTCTTCCATCAGGGCCTGGTCTATGTGCAGCCTTCCCGCGGTGTCTACTATTACAACATCCTGGTACTGCAGTCCGGCCTGGTGTATGGCGGCTTCAACCACCTTCGCCGGGTCGGTCTGGCTCCTGTCGGCAAAGAAGGCCGCCCCGGCCTTCTCCGCCATGACCTCGAGCTGATCGATGGCGGCTGGTCTCTGGAGGTCGGCGGCCACCACCATGCACCGGCGGTTCTGCTTCTTCTGAAGCAGCCAGGCAAGCCTGGCGGCGGTGGTGGTCTTTCCTGAACCCTGAAGGCCCAGCAGGAGTATCACGTGGGGGGGCTTCCCTGTGAGGGCAAGCCTTTCGGGGGTTTCTCCCAGAAGCTCCACCAGCTGGTCATTCACTATCTTTATTACCTGCTGACCGGGGGTCAGGCTTCTGAGAACCTTCTCTCCGGTGGCCTTTTCCGTTACATCAGCCACGAACCGCTTTGCCACCTTGAAGTTGACATCGGCCTCGAGAAGGGCCCTCCGCACCTCCCGCATGGCTTCGGAAATGTTCTTCTCGGAAAGAACTCCCCTGCCGGACAGGTTTCTGAAGGTATCGCCAAGCCTCTGGGAAAGCTTATCAAACACGGAATAACCCCTTATAAAATGCGGTTCAATCAAATTACACTGCTGCAGGAGGGTACAGAAATCCCCCCTGAGCGTCAAGCGATTATAACGAAAATGAACTGTGTGTCAAATAACGGCTAGAACTTCGTTTCCCCGTGGCCGGAGGGGCAGCGGAGAACCCTGCTGCCGTCCAGGCGTAGCATTTCGTAGACCTCTTCGGAAACAGGGCATCGAACAAGGGAATCGGCAAGCAGTTCCACGGGAAGCTCCGCATAGGTTGTGTCGTTGTGGAACTCCAGGTCTCCCAGGGCGAACACAAGCTGATCCCTGTTTATCCTGCATGAGTTACGGTTCAGCCTCTCCCTTATCTCGTCGATGTCCATTTCGCCGGAGCTCCTGGTACCGCAGCCCGCAAGGAAAATTATTAACATGGCAGCCAGGTGAATGATCCTCATGGGGAAACCCTAAGGGAATCCATGGAGGCCCTGGGATCAGCGGAGGAGGTGATGAAGGAACCGCTCACCAGCACATCGGCCCCGGCCAGGACCAGCCGGGCAGCGTTGGAGCCGTTCACACCGCCATCCACTGAGACGTGGGCATCGGTCCTGCCGGCATCGTTCAGTATTCCCCTCACCATTGTTATCTTCTCCCCCATGGAGGTGATGTGCTTCTGCCCGCCGTATCCGGGGTTGACCGTCATGATCAGAACTAGGTCGATGAGCTCGGCGCACCACTTCACGGTTTCAGGCGGCGTGGCGGGGTTAAGGGCGACACCGGCCCGGCATCCCAGGCCGGCTATTCTTCCAAGAAGTCTGTGAAGGTGCTGTTCCGAGGATTCCGGGTGAATGGTGATGTACCGGCAACCCGCCACTGCGAAGGCCTCAATGAGATCAGAGGGACGCTGAACCATCAGGTGGGCGTCCACGGGTATGGTAACGCTGTGGGAGATGGACCGGGCCACACCGGCCCCGAAGGTGAGCACCGGAACGAAAACCCCGTCCATTACATCCAGGTGTATCCAGTCGGCACCCTGGTCCTGGAGCCTTGAGGCCTCCCGGGCAAGATCGCCGTGGTCACAGCCCAGAAGGGAGGGAGCCACCTTGACTACCACTGGCCCCAGCCTCCTCCCCCGGTGGCGCCGGTTACAACAGACACCGTGTCGCCACGGCTGTAGTTCCCTCCTGCCGGGGGCTGTTGCTCCAGCACCGTTCCCTGTTTCAGGACATCGGTTATGGTTCGCTCCTCGGTAATTATCATCACCAGATCCCGTTGAATGGCAATGCTTTCCGCGTCGGCCACCGACAAGCCCACCAGAACCGGGATCCCCGACCATCCCGAGGAGACAAGGAGCCTAATGGGCCTTCTCACGGAAATGCTGTCGGTAAACCTGGGGGCAACGGCTATCACATGGCCCTCGGGAACAGAGGGATGGGGGATCCTGGTCCTTCCGGCGGAATACAGCTGCCAGTCGGCTATTCTTTCCTCGGCCTGGCTGGCGGAAAGCCCCAGCAGTTCATCGGGGTCAAAGGCCCTGAAAAGGGGACCGACATTCCAGAAGATGTTCACAGGAGCCCCCTGGGGAACCTGTGTTCCAGGGGGGGGTCCTGCCTTACCACCATGCCCATTGTGTCAAAATCACCGTACTCGCTCCATTCCCCGGCCAGGACCAGGTTTCCGCCCTCGATCTCCCTCTGGGCCTCGGCCCTGGTTAGGCCCGCCACATCCGGTACGGTCACCGGGGCGGCGGCGGAGCCCATGGATGACAGGAAAACCGGGGTGCTAAACACCATGGGGGCGAAAAGGCTTCCGGAAAGGAACCCCAGCCCGGCCCCGGCGACCAGCAGCAGTATGAAAATACGGATCTGTTCAAATTACACTTCTTTCAGTAATGCACCCTGCTGAATAAATACCGCCGAAACACTTCCTCATGCAACCTGTCACGGAAAGAGCCCCAATATCCACACTATGAGGGGAGCATAGATCAGTGCTGGAAGGAAATTGGCCAGACGGATCTTCTTCAGCTCAAGCATGTGCACCGCTATGCCAATCATTATAACTCCTCCGGCGGCGGACATTTCCGTGATCATTGGTTCCGTAAGGAGACCGCTGAAGAATGAAGCCCCGAGTGTCAGCGACCCCTGAACCGCCAGCACCACCAGGGCCGAGGCGGCGACTCCCATGCCAAATGCGCTGGCGAAGGCCAGGGCGGCAAAGCCGTCAAGCATGCTCTTCACCAGGAGCAGGGAGCTGTCACCGGTGAGGCCGTCCTGTATGGAACCCAGAACTGTCATGGGACCAACGCAGAAAACCAGCGAGGCGGTAACGAAACCCTGGCTGAACTTGCCCCGGGACAGCAGGGGAAAGCCCGCCGCCCTGCCCTCGAGGATGTCACCAAGGTTATCCAGCCGTCTCTGAATTCCAAGGAGTTCCCCGGTTATGCCTCCCAGAGAAATGCTGCCAAGAAGGATGAGTATGTTCGACGTCTCCAGGGCCATTCCCACGCCAAGGACAACCACCGCCAGGCTCATGCCTGTTATCACCGTTTCCCGGATCCGCAGGGGAAGCCCCGCTCCCAGAAAGCTTCCCAGGGTTCCCCCGGCAAGAACGGTGGCGGTGTTGACCAGGGTGCCGGTCAACTCATTCCCCTTCCTGTCCCGTGGCTGCTGAACCGTCCAGGCCGATCTCGCCGGCCACGGTGCCCATGCCGTCAATAACGTCCTGAATCAGTTCGGATATCTCGACCCCCAGCATTTCGGCGCCCTTTTCTATAACTTCCCTGCTGGCTCCCGCGGCGAAATGACGGGTTTTCCACTTCTTCTTCACCGACTTCACAGTGAGGTCCGCCAGGCTTTTCGAAGGCCGGACCAGAACGCATGCTGTGACCAGGCCGGTGAGTTCATCGATGGCGTAGAGATACTTCTCCATTATGTGTTCCGGCTTCTCCTCGGTGCAGATCCCCCAGGCATGGGACATCACAGCCCGCACATAGTCCTCCGGCCACTCCTTCCCCATGAGTATGGCGTAGGTCATGCTGCAGTGCTTCTCCGGGTATCTTTCGTAGTCGAGGTCGTGGATCAGCCCGATAACGCCCCATTTGTCCGGGTCTTCCCCGTGCTTCAGTGCCAGGTGGCGCATCACCGCCTCAACGGCAAGGGCATGCTTTATCAGTGAATCGCTGCTGTTGTATTCAAGGAGGAGGCTCAGAGCCTGCTCCCTGGTTGGTCTGGCCTCTGTCATGAAACCCTCCTTACATCAGTGTGAGCATTGATGAGAACCGTTCATACTCAGTTTCAGCCGGAAGCCCCCTGGACTTCAGCATGGAGATGATACACGGCTGATTGAAGCGTATGAAGGGGTTCACCTTCTTCTCCCAGCCCAGTGTGGAAACAAGCTCTTCCCCGGGGACATAGCCGTCCCGGTACACCTCTATGAGCCTGTTCTCCGGTTCGATTTCCTGTGCGGTGTCCAGATACTCCAGCAGGTAGTCGTGGCCGGCGTGTATGTAGGTGCCATCGGGGAAAGCCATCAGCTTTTTGATGGACTTGAAAAAGGCCGTGGTGTCCCCGGTAAAGCACCTTCCCACCTTGCCGTTGAACAGGGTGTCGCCGGTGAGGAGATGGATGCCGTGGTGGAAGCAGACAGAATCTTCGGTGTGCCCCGGTGTGTGAATGATACGAACTGTGTTCCCCTCAATGTGGAACTTTCCCATTCCCGGGAGATCGGAAACATCCACGACCCCGGCTCCGGTCCTTTCCGCAAGGCCGGCATTACCGCAGGTGTGATCACCGTGGGAATGGGTATTCATTATGTGGTCAAGTTCCAGGCCCTCCCGGGAAAGGTAGTCGCAGATATCCTCCACGGCTCCTCCGTCCACCGCCACGGCGCCTGACTTGCCGTGGATCAGGTATCCCAGGTTGTCGGTGCCATATCTGAACTGAACGGTCCTCAGTGCCATTGGTGTTCCTTTCCAGTGTTCTTCGAATATGCCGCCTGTCCACCGGGAAATACACCCTGGTATCAACCCGGTAAGAAAGCCGGTAACCATCCACTCCCGTTCTGTATTCCTCCTGCCTTACCTATACCAGCATCATCAGGGTTAGCAGAAAGAGAGGCAAATAAACCAGTAACGCCACCGCCGCGGCTGAAAGCATCCCCCGAAGAGGGCGGTCCCGGTTCCTGAACAGTGGAATGGAGGAACCGCCCAGGCCGGCCAGTCCGACGGCAAGCAGAACGAAGTGGGCGGTAAGGAGCCCCGGGGAGGAAGTCGCGCCGGGTTCGTTCTCAACCCTCCAGTGAAGAAGCCCCGCGCTCAGGGAGAGACAAAGAAGGAAAACAGACAGCCCCACCATGAAAAGAAAGGAACGGCGCCGGGGGGAGGTCATTGAAAAGCCCTCTTCACCGCCCCGAATGTCGCCGCCCTGAATGCCTGGGGGAGATCACAACAAGGAAGTTGTCGGCGAATATCTGTGGAAGCTCTTCCTCATACAGGAGGGCGAAACCGGAAAGCCCCGGTTCCAGCAGGAACTGGGGATCGGATACCTGGGCGGTTTCCTCACCGTTGGTATACAGGGTCAGGATGACAGGGTCCTCTCCCTGGAGCTCAAGGCCCACGTTCACCCAGTCATCTGGAGAGAGTATCGGGCCCAAGTCGTAGTAGAGCAGCTCATACTCCCCGGTAACGCTCACATAACCGATATAGGAATAGGTGTAGGGCTGAAAGAACATGAAGACCCCGCCGACATAGGCCTCTCCGGTGGCGAGCTGCATACGGGAATAGACATTTGCGAAACTGCCGGAACCGTCCAGCCTGAAGTCCATGGACACGGTGCCGTCGCCCCAGAAACCAGCGGTGTTGCATATGTAGGCCAGATAGGCCGAATCGGGAAACACCGCTTCTATCACCTGTTCATCCCCCTGGACGGTAACCATAACGTGCCCCCCTGCGGGTTCCCTGGTCCAGTGGAAGGAATCGCCGGGGTCCTCCCCGGGCTGATATGATTCGAAGTCGTCAAAAAAATCACCCCGGGCCGCTGAGACCGCAACGGCAAGGAACAACAGCAAAACCTCATTGTCTGCCTCCTCCTGTGTTTTTCCTAACATAGCCCAATTCCTTCGGAATGCCCCGGGATTACCGGGATTTCCCCTGATGGACTATGATAACCACAGGGGAGGTGCGTTATGAACATGAAGACGGCAACCGCAATGGTCATTTCCATCATGGCTGGAGCCCGATGATTCTCTGGCTGGTCCTGGGGGCCTCCGGTGTGCTGGGGGATTTCGGAACTTCAGTGGTTTACGAGGTGATCAAGTGGGTCCTCATCGGGCTCACAATGGTGTTCTACTTCATCATCAGTCCATTCATCCTCTGGCCACGGATATTCAACGGAAGTGATGACTAGTTCAATCTTTACCCTTACAAGGTGATGAATTCGTATTCCACCGTCAGGGAACCCCCGGTTACACCGGATGGCACATACTCTATGATGGCGTCGCCCTTGTACCAGTCCCCGGAATAGGAGAACAGGAATTCTCCGCTTACGGTATCTTCCATTATGGTTTCAAGCCTGATGACAGCTTCTCCATCAATCCTTCCGGAGATCTCCAGGAACAGGGAGTGCACTCCTTCAAGGCCCCGGTCCCCTATGGCTATGATCTGCTCATCGGTTACCGTCTCCAGGGTCATGGTCCTTTTCCTGGAGCACCCGGACATCAGGATGGTCAACACCAGACACACCTTCAGACATTTTTTCATCAGAAGCCCCCTATGGAATCGGTTTCAAGCACGGGAAAAAAAGCGTCGACAATACCGCCGCGGGACTGTGATCCCATCAAATCCCTGTAGTAAACCACCCTTTCCCAGTAGAGGGAGCAGAGGACCATGAGGGCGGTCTCACCGTAACCGGAACCATAATACGCCTCCCCGGAGGAAAGATCGTACCACTGCAGTGTCTCGGAGAACTCAGCCTGTGTCCGTGCATATTCAGTAAAGGCCTCGTGGGACCGCCCGAAGGCCCCGGCGGCCTCCGGAACCCCGCCCAGAAGAAGTTCTATCTCCCCGGCCAGGCTGTCGGCCTCGGCCTGAAGGGCTTCGGCGTACACCGAAGCCGAAAGCTTCCAGTGGTCCGCCACCCTCTCCGTATAGCTCCGGAGGGTCTCCCCGGTCACCTCGGGAGGCGGCAGCCCGTCGGAGAGACACGGGCAGGCAGCAAGGAGCAGAAGGAATGTCAGGCTTCTCATTACTCCGCCGTCTCCTGGGGCTCTGAATGCACAGTGTCTCCCTTCTGTCTTCCAGCTCCAGGAATGCAGTTCAGCTGCATTCGATGGTCATGCTTCTATCTTTCTCTTCCTTCTCTGACTGCAGCAACGATATCGTCAGTAGTTACCTCAACTGATAACCCTGGAACATCCAGGGGAGATGATCCTCTCCTGACTTCACTTAGGCTAAAGATCTCTCCGTTTCTTCTCTTGATCAGTACTTCATTTTCTTTGGCCAGATCAAGAACTTCAGCAAGTTTTTTCCTGGCCTCGGAATATGTAAAAACAAGCATATCATATCTCCAATACTTCTATGTTCTTGCTGATTGCGATTGCCTTAAGCTTCTTATCAAGGGTCAGCAATGGACATCTCCAGTGCAGGGAACACTCCAGGAAATAGGCATCGTAAGCATAGATGTGATTTTGCGTTGCCAGTTCAACTGCTGATCTGATTTCAATTGGTTTCAGTTCAACGGGTATGTCCATCAGGACATCCCATATTTTCAGCGCATCGCCTGCACATATTCGTTTTCTGCGGCATAACGAACTCAATGCATTCCCCAGCTCAAACGGAAGAACATCTGGAGCAATGAGGTCATTACCAGTTGTGATCTCAATCAAGCGAACCTTCTCAGGTTCGTTCAATGCCACAGCCAGGAATACACTTGAGTCAGTTACAATTCTCATATGTACAATTGTACTTCTATATCCAGCCATTGTCAAGCATAACAAATACTTCTACTGATCCATAAGGGAGTGAAGTATGCCCAGCTCCCTCCGGGCCCTGGCTCCATAATCCTCCCCGGAAGAGATGAACCACTCCAGTTCACTGAAGGCCCTGTAACACCTGAAGACCTTCCAGGTCTTTTCCGGCAGGGAACAGGCTATCATCGGGTCACCGGGAAAACCCTCCAGATAGGCAAAGAGCATATCCGTCCACGGGGGCGGTCTTACACCCATTCTCAGTGATACGTCCACAAGGGCCACCAGGTCAACAAGCCCCGGTGCCACCGCAGCCGATGCCCAGTCTATGAGACAGACGCCTCCGCCTGGAGGAAGGAAAAGGTTGCCGTAGTGGCAGTCTCCATGGACCAGTGTGAAGGGAGATCCGTTGAAGACCCCTGCGATCTCAGGCCAGCTCTTTTCCACCGCCCTTGCCGCATCTCGCAGAAGAGACCGGTCAACCCCGGAAAACTCCCCGGTGTCCACCTTCCTGAAAAGATCACCCAGAACGGACTCCGGAAGCGATTCAACACTTTCCGGGGTTACCAGCAGATCCTTGAACTCATCGGTCCACCGGAGCAGAGCGGCCCTGCTGTGATACTCCGCAAGGCCCCTGGCAGCATCCAGATAAGCCCTGGAAAGCCCCTCGCCGCATACATCGGCCAGAAGGGTGCCCGAAGCCCGGTCCAGAACCAGCCACACCTCTTCGTCGATCAGGAGTTCCGCAGAGCCAGGAGCCGGGAACTCCGGGGTCCCTTCGGCGAACCGATAGATCGATGGTTCGGTGTCCCGGAGGTCTGAAAACCTTTTCAGATACTTAACCACGGGCGTTCCGTGCTGAAAGCCCTCTATGCGAACCACGAATGACTCCGGCCAGTGCCTTATCCTTCAGTTCCTTCAACCCGTATACCCAGCTCCTTCGAAAGTCGGGCCAGGACCGGTCCACTCAACTCATTCAATTCCTCATACCGTTCCATCTTTGCCTTACCGGGCCCGGGAATCATCACATCAGAGGGTTCGTCGGACTCTCCGTCGATCAGGGCCGGGAACACGGTCCATGGTGTGGTTACCCACAGGGACACACTTCCCCACATCGGACCGGTAATCGTCATGAGTTCACCGGATTTCCTTTCCCACAACTATCCTGTAGTCGGAAAGGAACCCGTCGAGCTGCTCCAGAAAAGCCTTCATGGCCCCATCATCGTGGAGGGTCCACTGGCAATCCCAGCTCGGGCGCATCAGGTCATTCAGCCCATTCAGCCAGTCCGCCTGCTCGGAATGCTCCGGGGTACAGTTGTCCGGCCCTCTGTGGTGCCCGGGGATGTGTATAACCCTGCTTCCTCCCCGCAGATCGATCAGGAAGGAGAGCTGAACACCTGGAAGAACACCCCCGGGAAGACCGGTAACCAGTATCTCAACCCTTTCACCTGCCTCGGGAAGCCTCATTTGAACTCGCCTTTCTCCTATTCGATTATCATTATCCCGTTCGATCCCTTCAAAGATAGTGAACCGGTGTTCGGATAGTTGTCCCTTTTACCGCCGGTTCACAGCGGGTCCGCCCATGGTTCATCTGCTCATAGCGTCTTCTTCCTGCGTGCTTGGATCACAGTTGCGATCCTTTGCCCATAGGTTTCCATTCTCTCCCCCTCCGGCCCGGACCATGTGTCATTCAGCGGCGTAAGCCCCACCGCCTCACAACCGGCGGAACTGAGCACCTCGGCATACCTTTCCGGCTCCCAGGGATGGAGGGTCACTGTCCATTTGCCCGCATCAAGGGTTTGGGAGGCGTTGTCGATGGAGAGAACAATGCGCCCCCCCGGGCGGAGGCAGTCCACCATGTTCTCAAGGGCTTTCCTTTTGTACTCTACATGCATGAATGTGAGAACACTGCATACCGCATCGAAGCTCTCCCGCCGGCGGAACCCGGCAATGTCCTTCAGTATCAGCTCAAGGTTCGAGAAGCCACCCAGCTGCTCTCCGGCCAGTTCGATGGTCTTCGGGGAAACATCCAGCCCGGTCAGGCTGCGGCAGCCCTGGTTCAGTATCCTCCGGGCGATGCGGCCGATCCCGATACCCGCCTCGAGGACATCCTTTCCCCTCAGGTCGCCCAGGGCATCCCAGAAGGGAGGCCCGTCCCACCGGGCCATGTATTCCTGCATGAAGGGAGGGTCATCGAGACCATTGCCCATTTCAGCCAGCCGGTCATAGTGCTCCCTGGCGGTGAAGTTCGGTTTCATGTGCTTCATCTTCCCTTTAGCTCGAGACCCGGCCCTTACAGCCCGGGAAGGTCAAGTATATAAACCTTCTGCACTCCAGATTCCGGGTCCAGGTTCCATGCCAGGCTTCCATGGGGCGTTATCCTGATTTCCCAGAACCTCCCGGCCATGGGAAACTCCGAGGTTCCTATATGCTCCCCTTCAGGACTCACGATATCAAAGACGGGTCTTTCTTCCGTTCCCCTCTGAACCCAGAGATTGCCCAGGCTGTCAACGCCTATGCTCTCCACCAGGTTGTGGTAAGGTTCCGGTTCAAAGCCTTCAGGAAGAGTGCCTCCCATGGAAGCTAAACGGATTCGGGCATAATCCGTTTCCATCTGTATCTCCTCCGGGGTCTTTTCCACCGGAGGGATGTCAAGAGAAAAACTGAACAGCGGGCTTCCCCCTTGATCCCAGCACCGGACCAGATACTCATCCCATGTGCTCCTGGTGTAAAAGACCCTCCCTTCGGCATCGGCTGCCATGTGGGAAGTGCCCTGCAGACCGTTGAGTGAACTGGCCATCCGCTCCACTGCTATCCCCATGGAATCGGCGGGATACCGCGTCAGCCTCTCTGCATCACTCAAAGAATAGAGAGCGGGTTTGAACACGGCAATGTAATCCGATCCCTCCGCTGTCAAATTCGGCTCATATCCCGAAAAGCTTCCGGAATCCACTGCCACGATGGCCTCCGGGGGAAAGATCATGGACCAGTCAACGAACTCGGACAGCTGTTCTCCGTTTTCATCCACAACCATCAGGGACGTTTTCTCATATCCCTGACGATGATCTCTCCCCCGGGCATCAGGGCTAATTCCGTGGGAAAGACGGTTTCTCCGGGGCCATTGCCCCTGCGCAACAGTGTCTGGATGTGATCGCCTTCCCGGGTGTACTTTCGAATACAACAGGCGGCCTGGTCCAGAACAAAAATCTCTCCGGAAGAAGAGAGTTCAGCATCACTGATGGAACCGAAAACCATGCATGAATCACCGTTTTCCACGCCAATGCTGTCCAGTAGGACTATCTCCGATCTGTCGGGAAAGCTCTCAGACCATTCCGACTCCCCGCAGCCGGAACAGAAAAGGCCACCGGCGGCGAAGAGGACCAAAGAGCCGACTCGTGCTTTCAATATTCCCCCTTCGATGAAAGATGCTTTCCCCGTGTTCATGGGTCATTCTGAGAAAACGAACCTGCCCGGTGGAATCCCTCATCTGTTCAGCGTGAGAACGAATACCTCTTCACCATCTTCCATGGTATTCGTATCCACGAATCCGTACTTTTCATAGATACGTATTCCATTACTGTTATCAGGATCGGTGCTCAGCCTTATGGATCTTATGCACCGGTCATTCATGGCGATTTCCCTGAGCAGGTCCAGGGCAGCCTTTCCATAGCCTTTTCCCTGGCTCTTCGCGTCGATCATGAATCTGCACAGATACAGTTCTCCCTTCTCATAGTCCTTCGTATACATGACGAATCCGACCATTTCTTCATCATTGTACACGGCCTTTGTGATCCAGAATGGAAAGAGCTTTGATTCCGCTATGGAAAAGGTGTTCGATGCCACGAAGGGCTGGTCTTTCCTTACCTTCAGATCCACTGCCTCGTAAAAGTTGTCCGGGGTTATGTCCCTCAGTGATACCGCCACTTCATACTCCCTTGTTCATGAATCTACCTGAATGTCTAATTCTCAGCTCATTCTTCAGCGTTATCGCCGACGGTTTCCATCTCCAGCGTGAATACTCGGGGATAATGCTCCGGATCTACCACGGCGGCAAGGATCCCATGGCGACCAATTCTGAATGAAAGGTCGATGTCATCGAATCCGGAGAGAGAGGCAGTGAAGAGAATATCTCCCGAATCATCCCACACATCGAAGCTGTGCCCTGCCTCGGCATCAAGTCGTTCTATCCAGAGATTGCCCTGTGGGTCAACGCCGGCAAGGGAGATCAACCCTTGATATGGAGGTGGTTCATAACCTCCTGTGTAGGCTTCATCTTCACTGGCCCATGACTCAAAGTACTCGATCTCATCCTCTATCTCTTCCGGTGTTTTCTCTAGCCTTTCCACATCGGTGTTCTCTATCCGGAACATTTCTTCGCCCATGGGGTCGAACACCGACACAAGGTAAGATGTGTTATCCAAAGCGATGAAAACGCGCCCCTCCGCTCCTGCGGTAAAATCGACGACTTCCATCTCGCTGTACAACTCAGGTGCCGGCCATTCCCAGCTCATGGTCATGTATTTAACCGAAGGCAGGGAATCGCCGTCAAACCTTCCGATGTAGAAGGAGAAGAAAACCTGATCACCCATTTCAAGGTGCATCATTGATCCCGTGATGGAGGCTGAATCAACCTGGAACATCCGGTTCGGCACATATCGATCCGTGGTGAAGAGATCGCCTTCGTAAACTCCCTCGGGAGTGAATTCCATTACCGCACGCTTCATTGCGTCAGCAACCAGGATCGTGCTATCCTGCATGGCACACATGCTCATGGGGAAAAGCAGTTCACCGGGGCCTTCTCCCTCCCTGCTTATGAGATACGGCTCCCCCGGGCGGGGGATCACCCTGACACACATGGAAGCCCTGTCAAGAATGAGAACTGAACCGTCAGGATGTATGCAGAACTCATCAATGCTGCCGATCATCCTTAATGAATCGCCGAATTCAACTCCAAAGGAGTCAACAACACACAGGTTGTAGTGGGGAACGCCGGTGTCCGGGGATTGACCCCGTTCCCCGGGGGGAGAACCACAGCAGACAAAAGAAGGATACCCCGAAAAATGACGCCGAGAGAAGTTTATTCCTCATTCGTGTCCCCTCCATTGACCGCAAGCTTTCACCGGCAGCAAGTACGGCAAGCTGATTCCTCAATGAACAGCTCAACAATGTGAATTAATGATAATGCACTCAACTTCATTGAACAATATCGTCTCTCCGGCGCAGGGTATCCGGTTTTTTCCGTCCTGCTATCTGCTGGTTCTGATCCTGAAGGAGTGGTTTCCCGTGGATATCCCAACCGCGGGGTCATCGGACCTGCGGATCGAAACGCCGGGGATCCATTGGATGCCATCTCCTTCCAGTCCCTGTACCGCTACGTCGATCCGGGGAGGTTCAGTTATGTCCGGTGAATCAGCCGCCACTATTTCCACCAGGAAAGGGATACCGGGGCGGCACATCCAGACGACTCCCTTGCTAAAGGTCTTCAGTGTGACAGGATGAAGAAGCAGGCCATTGTTCGCTAAACGGTCAACGGCATCGTTGATGCTGTCGGTAAAAGCCCGAAATGGTGAAGACCCGAACCTCTTTTTCGAAGCGCCCTCATGTAGGGACCCTCACCAATTGGCTCTATTAGAAGAAGGGACGGCCCGGGGGAATCGGACAGATCGATGTACTGCTCCTTCGTGCCCTCGCCGGGGAAGGTCTTAACCTCCAGACGGGTCAGCTGAAGAGGAAGGGACCCCTCCGCCGCGGACAATGATCCGGTGAGCACCGCCACATGATGCAGATGCAGCTTCATGAACTCCCTCTATCCCCGGGTGATCCCGGCTTCTCCACCACCAGAACAAGATGGTCCTTCTCGCTCTCATAGGCTCTGCCGCTGACACTGCCATAGGTTTGAGGATTAGCAAAACCAGCCGATGTAAACAGATCGATATACTCTTCAGTGCTGTATATCCTCATTCCGTATGTGTACTCCCGGCGTTCAGCGCCCCTGATGAGGATCCACCTGGTGGTGCTCCAGGTCCAGTCATCGCTTGCGGAGGATTCTTCCAGCCTGAGGGTTCCATCGGCCTCTTCGAACCAGTACCTGGTCAACCTGTTCCGCCGGCCGGCTGCAATGAGCTCCCTCGGGGCACAGTGGAGCATCAGCCTGCCGCCGGGTTTCAGTGAACGGTAACAGTTCTCAACTACTTTCCCGTCGTCGGCGGGGTTCTGGAAGTAGCCGAAGGAGTTGTACATGATGATCATCCTGCCGAAGAAATCCGGTTTTGAGTATTCACGCATGTCCGCACACTGGAAATGTGCCTTCAGATCCATTTCCCGCGCCTTTTTTGAAGCTTCCCGAATGAAATCCCGGTTAAGGTCGACACCGGTTACGGCAAATCCCAGCTTTGCCAGGGGAATGGAGTATCTGCCAAACCCGCATGCCAGGTCCAGGACCGTCTCTCCCTGTTTCATCTCAAGCAGCTCTGAGATGCTTGCCGCGGCGTCGGCGGACATCTCGATCCTCTTATCGCTCCAGATGAACTTGCGATTTGTCCGCCAGTACTCTTCATCGGCGAACCAGTCAGGGCTGGGCAGTTTCATCGGCTTCCCTTCCATGGCAGGATTAATCACTTCGCAAACGGGTTTAACAGGCTGTTCCCGATTCTATCAAAATCCGGCCTGTTCTATCAGATAGAGAAGGAGGATAATAAGGGCCGCGGCTGGGATGACTACAACCCAGTCGTTCACCTTGAACAGCCGGGGGAAGGTCAAATCGCCGTAATCGCCCTTCATCAGAATGCCCCGCCTGAGCCCGGGGTAAAGGGCTGCAAAGATGCCCGAGCCGATGATTATTCCAGCAAGCCCTCCAACCAGAGCGTCCAGGGCGCCGTTGCCAATTGCTCCTGCAATGGTGCCGGGGCAATAGCCCAGTACCCCGAAGCCCGCGCCGAAGATCAGGCCTCCTATGACGTTCATCCCGGCGGAGCCTGATTTGGGAGTGAGCTCCACCCAGCCCAGGGCCTTCATGGCATGAATACCGATCATCCCCACCACCACGGCGGAAAGCATGATCTTCACAACGGTGAAATCGGTGAGCAGCAGCTGCCCGATTATCACGTCATACTTCGTCACGCCTCCCTTCTGCAGCAGAAAGCCGAAGGCAATGCCGAAGGCCAGTCCCCAGAGAAGGGGTGATCTGCTTTTCTTCTGCGGGGAAGCCTGTTTCCCCTTATCCATGGGTTCCTTTGATGGCATGTTCACCTCCCTCTAGCCTATCAGGGCGAAAATGATGTGTGTGATCAGAATACCGCCGATGAAAAAGCAGATAGCGGAAATCCAGCTGGAAACGGCAAGCTGCAGTGTTCCGCTTATGCCGTGTCCGCTGGTGCATCCCCCCGCCCACCGGGCGCCGAAACCGATCAGGCAGCCTCCCGCCAGGGCCACGATGACCCGAAGCATGGGGCCGTGGCCGAACTCCGCTGCCCAGACCGAAGGAACCCACTGCCAGCTGAAGTCGCCGGACAGCAGCGAAGAGATCAAAGAGCCGATGATAACCCCCACCACCAGCATCCACTGCCAGTCCACCGCAAGCCCTATCTTCTGGTAGTAGGGCTTTTGAGCAGCCTTTTTCCCAGAGAACAGTTTTTCGATCATGCCGCTGGTCCTGGCAAAGCTGGTTGAACAGGCAATGGGCTTTCTGGAGATAAGGAAACTGAGCCAGCTCAGGATGCCGATACCGGCTCCAACCGCGTATGGCGACCAGCTGACTTCCTTCAGGAACTCGATCATATCGCCCTCCTTTTTTCATTGAGTTCGCCGGATCTGGTGAAGAATCTGGAACCATGGGGATTCACGCAGACCCGGCACTCCCGGATGTACCCCGCGGCGCTGTAGCCGGACAATCCTCCGGCGACATTGTAGACATCCTTGAATCCATGCTGTTTCAGAATGCTGGCTCCAAGGGTGGAACGATTCCCGGAGCTGCACATGAGTACCGTTGTTCTGTCCCTGTTCAGTTCATTGTGCCGGGTGCGCAGCTCGGCAACGGGAATGTTGATGGCGCCTTTGATGTGGGTATCTTCATACTCCTGCGGTGCCCGTACGTCCACCAGAACGATGCTTGCGGTGCCGGTGATCATTTGGTGAAGATCCTCTGCGGAAGCCAGCCCGATGTGACCGGTCCTGAATCCCGCGGTTGCCCAGGCCACCATTCCGCCGTCCAGGCAGCCCACTATCCTGTCCACACCGACCCTGTGTGCCCAGGTATTGGCTTCCCGGGCCCTTTTAAAGTCGTCCGCTACTAGCAGTATATCCTTGTCGGTGGGCATGACCCAGCCGGCAAAGGTGGGAAAATTGCCCGCGGGATCAAGATGCCAGACGCCGGGTATGTGCTGGCCGGCAAAGGCATGATAGCCCCTGGCATCCATCAGCACCGTGTCCGGGGCACCCATCCGTTCCCTGAACTTGTGGGGGGGCAACTCCTCAATGGCGGGAAGATCGGCAACCGGTGCCGGTCCACGGCGGTTTATGTCGCTGCAGCGGCTGAAGTGATCCGGGGCGGGGGGCATATTCTTAGTTAGCGATTCAATGAACTTCGATCTGTCTTTGATCTGCAGGGAAGGGTTGAAGTTGCGTTCATAACCGATGGTGGTGCGCCATTTGGCGCCCATGGCACGGCCGCACAGGGAACCCGCGCCGTGGGCGGGGTATGCCTCCACATAGTCCGGCAGCTTCAGCAGTTTGTCATGCAGGCTGTGGTGAAGTTTTCCCGCCAGTTCCTCCGCCATTTCCGGGAAAAGGTCAGGCCTTCCCACATCCCCCACGAAAAGGGTGTCCCCGGTGAACACACCGATGGGACTGTTCGACCGGGATCTGTCGGTAACCACATAGCTGAGGTGTTCCGGGGTGTGGCCGGGTGTTTCAAGTACCTCCAGAAGCATATCCTCGATCTCTATGGAATCGCCCTCCGACAGCGGTACATGGTCGAAGGTGCACCCCGCGGACTTCGCAATGTGGATCTTCGCGCCGGTCTTCACCGCCAGGTCCATGTGTCCGGAAATGAAATCGGCATGAAGATGCGTTTGGAGTATGTGTGTGATCTCCACCCCCATTGATCGGGCTTCTTTGATGTACACATCCACGTCCCGCCGGGGATCGATCACGGCGCACTGCTTCTTCCCCGCCAGAAGGTAGGAGCTGTGGGCTATCTTGCCCACGAAAAAATGTTTGAGCAGCATGTTATTTCTCCTTCAGTTCCCTGTTTCATACATAGAAAAAGTAAAACACCGGCACCACCACAGCAAGGAACAGCAGGGTCATTCCGCCGCCGGGCTTGAAGTAGTCCGCGTTGCGATATCCCCCGGAGGACATCAGGAAAGCATTGACCTGGTGGGTGGGCAGAATGAAGGAATTTGCCGCGCACACAGCGGCCAGCAGAGCCAGGGGCCGGGGATCCAGCCCGCCGATCCTTGCCATGCTCATAACCAGGGGGCCAGCACCACGATGGCACCCACATTGGACATGAACAGAGAGAACAGCGTGGATAACACCGCAACGGTCAAAAGGATGAACAGCGGATGCCCCCCTGGACCAGTGACATCACTCTCTCCGCCAGAAAGGCTGCGGTTCCGGTCTTCTCCATGGCTAAACCCAGGGGAATAAGCCCGGCAAGAAGGAACACCACCTTCCACTCGATGGCCTGATAGGCTTCCTGTATTGTGATTACCCTGGTAAGCACCATGGCGACGGCGCCGGTGAAGAAAGCCAGGGCTATTGGAGCCCCGGTCATTGCCAGTCCTATGGCGCCCAGGAAGCAGAGGGCGGCCCACAGGATCTTTGAGGGGTCCTGCTTCTTTTCCACGGTAAACTGGGTGGCAACCACGAAGTTCGAGCTCGCTTTCAGTTCGCCGACATTCTCCCACGGACCGTACACTATCAATGTGTCGCCGGGAGCTATCTGGCGGTCGGAAAAATCCCCCCTTATCTCCTCCCCCTTGCTGAACATCATCACAGGCTCCACCGCATAGCGCTTGCGAAGTGAGAACTGGCGAATGGTCCTGCCGGTCATGTCCGAGCGGGGTGGAATGATCACCTCGGCGAAACCGGCATACCCTGGATCCTTAAGGCTGGAGAACCGGTGATCCGGTTCCTTGCTGACAAGCCCGTAGGCCGAAGCGAACCTTTTCGCGTTCCCTTCGCTGCCCAACAGCGCTATCTCATGACCGGCCATGAACTTCGTTTCCCGCCAGGGTGCATACTCCGCCTCCCTGCCCAGGGAGACACCGAGGATGTTCAGGTCATACTCCCCCCACACGCCGGACTCCTCGGTGGTCATGCCGGCCAGTGAGCTGTTCCGGGGAACTTCATAGTGCCAGATCTGATTGGGCAGATGAAGGGCTTCGATGAGTTTCTCCTGCTCGGAAACCGTTTCCCCGGATGAATCCGAACGGGGAAGAAGGAACTTCCCAAACAGGAAAAAGAAGACGATCACGGAAAGTAGCAGCAGAAAACCCACCGGAGTTACGCTGAACAATCCGTAGGGCTCCAGGTCCGCCCCGCGGAGCAGATCGTTGATCAGTATCAGAGGGCCGGAGCCAACCATGGTCAATGTGCCCCCCACTATTGCGGCGAACCCTATGGGCATTATCAGGGCCGATGCCGGTATCCTTTCCCGGCGCGAGATGTTCAGAATGCCCGGCAGGAACAGCGCAGCCGCGCCGATGTTCTGTATGAACCCCGAGAGCACCCCCACCGAAATGGACATTACACCGATCACCCCGGACCTTCCGGTGCCCACCTTTTTCAGTACTGCCTTTGAGAACCTGTCCATTATCCCGGTCCTTGCAATTCCCTGCCCCAGGATCATTACGGCTATCATTGCGATAACGGCATTGCTGGAAAAACCGGAGAGGGTTTCCCGGGCTGTGAGCACCCCGGTCCATCCCAGGGCCAGCATGCAGAGAAGGGCTACCACATCTATCCGGAAGACCTCCAGGATCAGGGCGATCACCGTTGCGACGAGTATGATCAGAACGGTAATGACGGCAGGGTCCATACTAGGAGGGTCCTGTGTGAGGGAAACTGCCCCCTGGAACCGTGACAGGTGGATACTCTTTCTCCATGCCACTACCCCTTTCGATCCGTGTAGGCGATGCCCGTGGAACTCCCCGGGCTGCAAACCCCTTCCCAGTCCGGTCAGGGGGCCGGTTCATGCCGTGGTCGTGGAGGGATCCAGTTCCGTTTGAATGGCTGAACCAGTCGGATACATGATAACCAGTTCGCCTATCCGGGACAATATGCTGAATGGCCCTTCATGAATTCTTACCGAAGCCCTGGCATTCTCGTTGTTTTCCGTTCCGCATGTCAGTTATCCCTGATAGGGTATTCCGGCGGGGCTAACCGGAGATGTTCCAATGGTTCGAGCCGACAGATCAATACAGCATTGGCAGGGATGCCCCTGAGTATGCGGTTCCTGGAAATGTATCCATGAATTACTCTCGTAAAGCGTCCATCACCCTGAACATGAATCGTACGCATTTCCTCTGCCACGCCAGGTGATTGAAGTTTCCGATCACATAGGCATCCAGCTCCGGATGATGGAACATGAAAGCGCCTGTTGCCCCCAGCACTCCCCAGGAACTGTATTTTGCGGGAATAAGCAGCGGAATGGTCCGAACCTGCCAGATACCGTATCCGTAGTCAAAACCCGGATTAAGCCTGGCCTTGTCGGTTTTCATTATGGAGAGTGTTTCTTCCGAAACCAGCTGGTGACCAACCAGCGCTTTCATGAACAGCAGAAAGTCTTCCAGTGGCGCCACCACACCGCCGCCGGCATAGTCAATGCCGGCAAACCCCCTGATATCGTTCAACCGGGTCTGATCGGCATAGAAACCGGCTTCCGGATAGGGGGAGGGGGTTTCAGGTTCCGATGAGTGAAGCATATAGGCCTGCTTCATCCCGACGGGATCGAAGACGAGTTCCTTCAAAGCGGCATGGAACGGCTTCCCACACACCTTCTCCACCATGAGGCCCAGCAGGTGGTAGTTGGTATCGGTATAGCAGGCTTTTGCGCCGGGAATCGCCCGGGGCGTCAGGTTCCTTTTTGCCCATTCCACCGCTTCCCGGGGGTCTATGTCCAGGTCGTGGTCCGCGAGCAGCCTGTGGAACAGGGGAAAGAAGTTATCCGGCAGGCCGGAGGTCTGGTTCAAAAGATGCCGTACCTGTATTCCGAGGAATGGTCCTTTCCCTTGTAGACATGCAGGCCGTCCATCAATCCGTGATCGAGGTGGCAGCCGATGGGATCCTCAAAGGACAGTAATCCCCTTTCGTGCAGCCTGCAGACAACGACGGAGGTAAACAGTTTCCCCACACTGGCCATGTAGTTGGGCTGCTGCGGCGCAGGTGCGCCGTTATCTCCCGCGCCCTCCGCCAGATTTATGTGAAGCCCGGTCCTGTCCGAATGCACGAGCAGATAGGCATTTCTTACCCTGGGGTCTTTTCGCACCTGTTTCCGGAACAGGGCCTCGATCGGTGATGTTCTTGAGCAGTGATCCATAGATTGTTATCAACTTTCCGTGCTGACAGTTTCCACATGACATTTCTATCGGCCTGGCTGCCAAAACGTGACTACCAGTAACATGATGCAGCTCTACTCCATTTTGCCACGGCGAGGCAGTTTCATATCGAATATGATAAACTCCACAGTCCTGAACCGGGATATCTCGTGTACTCAATATCCCTTGCGACCCCGGCAAGGGCTTCCCGCAGAAAAGGTTCAGAGGGAATATTCTTAACGATGGAAAAACACCTTTCTCCTGATTTCCTCAGGGCAATGGTGTTCCCGTCCGCATCGATGATATGGTTCTTTGAATCAAGGTCCTCCAGCTGACAGATATGGAGTACATTGGCCCCCGGCTTCAGTTTGCTGTGAAGTGCGTTGAGAAAAACAGGGATATTTCTCTTCGGCATATGACACCACCATAGAACTGAGACAGCCCCGGAGAACAGGCCGTTAATGTTCTTCAAGGAGTAAGCGTCGGCTTCGGTGAAACTGATATTTGAGTATGAAGACAGATTTTGCTTTGCTTCAGTAAGCATCGAGCGGTTCAGGTCAGTGGCCATTACTGATCCAGAAGCCCCTGCGATCACTGCTGTCCAGTACCCCGTACCACAGGCGATCTCAAGAACATCCCCGCCGGTGAACAGGTCAGCGATGAGGTTCTTGATCTCCCTGAATCCATCTGAATCGTTTTCCTTGTAGTAACCGGATCGCCGGTGATATCCACCGGCGAGTGAGTCGTAGTATTCGGCTGCTTCATTGACCAGTTGCATTCATTCTTCCCATCGTCAACGCTCAGAGCAGTCGTTGCCATGAACCAGAGGTTACATCGTAAAGTATTGGATGTAAAGCAATAACTGCTCACCCTCCTTAACCAGATGCAGCTCTATGTGGTATCCGTTGCTGAATGCCCGCTTCGTCAGCAGAATGTGCTCCGGAGCCGGTGGCCACCGGTCACATCTGTCGTATGCGAAATCGCCTGGAAACTCGGTCTCCTGCAGGGCTCGAATTTGATCTGTGACTGACTCCTCAGCATTGCCAGGGATCTGAACAATGGCGAAAACAACAGGGTCAACTGGAGGTATGTGATAAAATGCCAGACCCTTTGCACCATCAGGAAGGACGAAGCCGGTTTCCTGTTCGATTTTCGCCATGGCTTCGGAGTCAAAGGTGTTCTCGTCGAGGGCGTATTCCGTATAGTCCCGGTGCTGGCCACAGCCGGCAGCAGCCAGGCAGGCGGCAAGCATGCAAATCGCTCTCATGATCTCTGCTCCTGACACTCTGGGTAACCAGTTTTGCACACTGACCTGCTGTTGTCAGGGGTGTGTCTCATGCTGTTGATATTCTGCTTCCTGTTCAACAATATATACTTGATAAAACAAATCCGGGGCCTGAGGGTGTGCAATTATCCCATGGCGGGATATGTCGAATGATGACCCGGCATTCTGTGTTGTACATGGAAGGGAATTGGTTTATGCTTTAACCGGTTGCATTCCCGGTGTATAAGGCTATATGAAGCTTTCTGGTCCTCTAAAACCGATTGGGGTCGCCCGGTGCTGAAAATGCAGATGATCTTCTCTCTGGCTTTGATGGCTACATCGGCCATGGGATCTGTCACCGGTGCTTACGATCTTGAATATGAGATCCAGAGCGAGTTCGGTGATGCTTCCAGTTGCAACTACGTTTCCCAGGGGATCTTCCTGGTCTGGTGGGATAACAGTAATGACCTGACCCAGGAAGCCAATATACTCCTGGACAGCATGGCGGTGTATCGCGACGCGTGTCTTGGCTCCCTGAAAATGCAGGACCCTCCCAATCCCCAGGATGGTTTCTTCTTCAACGTTTATCTTCATGAACCGGGGGATGTGTTCCCCGATGGCTGGGCTTGTGGTGTTGGTACGGATTGCTACGGTTATCCATACATGACCCTTCCCATCGGGATCCTTGAAGACTGGATAACCATAAGTCATGAGAGTTTTCATGTTTTCCAGTACAGCAGTGATTCACCGGGGTTTGAGGGGGTAGATATCTTCTGGTACATAGAGGCCTCGGCCAACTGGTTTGCTGCAATTACCTATCCTGAGAGCGAAAACGCATTCATGGAAGCCATGACCCTTGTGAAGGTTCCCCATGTGTCAATGTGGCTTGGCTATGACAATTTCCCCTCGTACTACCCGGACAACTGGCAGAGGTACTGTCATCAATACGCAATGGCATTGTTCCTCTACTATCTTACTGAAATAGAGGGGATGCCCCATTCCCTTATATGCGATGGATTCTATAATGGCGGTTCGTTTCCCCAGGACCTTAATCCCCAGGAATTCCTTTTTGAAGCCGAGTGTGTCGGGGACCTCCGGACGCATTTCATGAACTGGGCAGCGAGAATGACCAACGGGTTCGACTTCATTCTCCCCTCTCAACTGGAAACCGCCGAGTACCATTGGAACACCTATGGTGATCCAGAGGACGACAATCAGTTCACGGTTATCTTTGATGAACTGTCCCCATATGGATGGTATTCTCCACCTGATTCCCTGGCAACCACAGCGTGGTCCTTCAACACATACAAGGTTCTGAACAGCAGCTATGGCGGGTATAGTTTCATTCTTCAGGGAAGTGAAGAGGGAACCATGGGAGATCCTTCTCTCTTCCGGGGCAAGGTGGTCATACAGAATGCGTTTTCCGGAACCAGATTCTACGACCTGGAAATGGAAAGCGATGTCCTCGGGAGCTTGACCGTGGATGTATCAGCTGCTGATACCGCTCTCTATTTCATCGTGGGGTCATTGCCTGAAGTATTCGCTGGAAGCGAACAGGTGTTCCCCTATACGATCTGTGTTGAGCCAACGCTGACCGGAGTTGAACCCCACCCGGGAGAACTGGTTTTTGAGAGCTGTGCTCCAAATCCCTTCAGCCATGGAACCTCCGTACGGTTCACCATTCCAGCTGGAGGGGATGTATCACTGAATGTCTACGACCTTGCTGGTCACCTGGTCGCAAGTGTTATCGATCGGCAGTTTACTGCAGGAACACATCAGCTGTACTGGGAAGGCAGAGCTTCCTCAGGGGATCTTCTGCCCTCTGGGCTCTATGTTATGCGCTTGCAGCACTCAGGAGCCTCCAGCGATCAGCGGCTGACCATTCTCAGATAGACACTGCTGTTCAGTCTGTGCAAATCCAGGGACTGCGACTCTGTCATGAACACAAAATCCCCACTGCCGAGAAAACAGCAAATGTGAGACCCATGAGCCTATGCCCTCTACTGGGAAACCCAAACATTTCCGCTATTTTTGCCCTTGTTTTTCAGTGTCAGGAATGAATCAGTCATTACTGCAAGATCCTTTCAGGCAGGTCAAAAGATATCTGCAACACGATGGGGCTGACATGCCTGTCAAGCATCGCTTACAGCCGGCTTGTTAGGCTTAAGTGGCCATTACCTGCATATATATAATTAAATATACTATTTGTCTGTTGCCATTTTTGTGGTTCCTAATCTCGAATCAGCACCAGTCTTTGACGCCCGATATATGTATCTGTGGTTAAGCAAAGCTGGTAGACGCCTGTGGGTAACTTCATACCAGAATTATCGTTACCATCCCAGATGCAACTCTGATCACCTGCTGGGGTGTCATCCTCTGTCAATAACCTTACAAGCCTTCCAGTCATATCATGGATCGTTATACAAGCAGGACCGGCATTCTGCATAGTGAAGTGAACTTCTGTGGATGAGTTGAAAGGATTCGGAGCTGCATATAGACCATGGTCATCGATTGGGTCTGGATGGATGAAACTTGCTTCATCTCCCATAAGAGTAAAGAGCCAAACATCATTGTCCTCGAAGTCCTCAACTGAAACCTCAAAGGTCCCTGCTGTTAAGCTGACATCCATTACCAGTGAGTCTTCAGGTCCATCGGGCATACTCACGGTTATTGGGCACGATGTATTAAAGAACCCATCATAGTGTGGCACCCTCTTTGCTACAACATGGACACTGTCACCATCGTAGGGCCAGCCTTCTACCACCAGGGTCAGGTTGGATGGTTGATCAAAATGATGGTAACGACCAACCATGACCGATACGGTCTCCAACGAATCATCCCTTACAGCTTGTGCAACGGTGGTGGGGTTCGGGATAACTGTCAGAAGCCTGTCTTTATCAAGCATCCTCCCAAAAAACTCGTAGACCCAGTAGATGACCTGCGGTGTATACCCATCCCAGTTGAACATACCGTCCAGCCCCGACCAGCAATCGCTCCAGTATCCATACGGTGGATCGTTTGGAGAGTATACGGTCCAGGCAGCTCGCATGGCGCAATCTATTTCAGCCTCAAGTAGATAATATAAGTAACCGGCGTTGTATCCGGGAGAAAGATGAACGTATCGTCCAGAATATTCATTCACATGTAGCTCTGGAGTGTAGCCAGGGCCGAAAGCTTCAAGGAGATTTGCCCGAATGCTGTTGGTGTGATCGATAATATCCTCCGGTCGATCACTTCCTAGAATACCGCTTTCATTCTCGTGCCACGCTATCGCGTCCAGGCGCAACCCGTATTCAGAATCCAAATCCTCCAAGAAGGGAATAATCCTTTCTACATTGGTGCCATTCTCGTTATATCTTGCGATACTTGGGCCTACAAGCTTGGCATCGGGATTTACACTCCAGACGACTTGAGCACAGCGCCAGTAGAGCTCCAGGAGTTGGGCATAGCTACCGGACCAGAAGTAGGGCAGGTCGGGTTCGTTCCATACATCGAAGAACTCCGGCGGATTGTCGGGGAAGTAGAAATATACCCATTGCAGCAGTGAAATAATGTGATCTTCGTATTCTTCCCAGTCCAACCAGGGTTTGGCATTTGGATATCCACCTTGAGACCATGCATAGCTATCGCTCAGGTTGAATGTGATACTGACCGGGAACTGCTCTGCTACAACGTAGGTAACATATTTCGATAGTCGCCAGCTCCCCGGCGAAAGGGTCTCTACCGCTGCAGGTTCCAAACTCCCCTGTTCATCCTTCCCGTGAATAAAACCCTGAATGCGTGGATTCATCAAGCCAAGACAGCTGTCTGCACGGACCAGGACCACCTCTTGGGCGCCAGCTGCACTGACCAAAAAAAGCAGTATACCAAAGAGTCTGCTTATCCCTAACACGTCATTCGTTGCCCTTCTTCTCCACTAGACTCTGAATCAGCAGTATGCGATAACACAACTTTCTGCAACCCAAACGCAGTTTAACTGATTTTGTTGCTACTCATTGAGGCCTCACCCACATCGGCATACCGCTCTGGTATGCTGTGGATGCAAATCAATCCCTGAAAGGAGGAGGCCCGATGAGATTTTATGCCACTACCCATCAATATTAATGTGGGATCGACCTGCACGCCAGGGCAATGTACTTGTGCATTATTAACTCGTCAGGAGAAGCCGTATGCTAGTTGCCGTTTGACTTGTCTTTTCGTTTGCGCTGTTGGTAAAGCCCACCAAGAAAAACAAGACCGACACCTATGCCTATTGGTAAACTATCTAATGCCACACTCAGAGCAACCGCGATACCTATTCCAATGATAATCCCAAAACTCCATTTTTTATCTTTTCTTCAGATTGGTTAACATTTGATTCTTGATTCATTAACAACGCTCCCTTCCTGTCGAGACTTAAAACCTGATTGTGCAACCATACAAGCGCCATCCGCCTTCAAGAAACGACCAGGTTTATGGATTGATTCCTGTTGTTGTGCTCACCCAGGTTTCGTTACAATGCTTCTTGGGGTTCTCTTCTGGGTTCGCCGCCGGGATCATACAGGCATCCTCATCCCGATCACATCGGAGAAGTGAAGAGGCCACCCGCTGCCCGCCTAACGCTCTGAATAACCTGAAGAGGTACTACCGAAACCAGCGCCTTAACGCCTGTGGCTGGTTCATTCAGTTGGGGTTGAGTTGCCCGGATGATTAACTCAACCTGTTGGATAGATGATAATGAGCGGGGTGTCCTGGAACAATATGATGGTTTAGTGTAACCTCGGCGGATTTGTCCGGTTTGCCCGGATATTTTGTCCGGTATAGTCGTACTTACCGGTAATCCTCGCAGGTGTTGTATTACCGAAAGATCGACCGATTGATGAAGACATTTCCAATACCCTATTCGAAAATGAGATTGACCAGTGCTGGAATCAGGATATCCATTTACATCATGTCATTGACACAAGAAGATATACGTACGATATTTCGTACGGATGGAGGCTGATATGACAAACATCACTGTAACCGAAGCAAGGAAAAAGCTATACACGCTACTTGATGAGGTAGCCTTGTCGCATGAACCTGTTCAGATAGCTGGTAAGAGGAACTCTGCAGTCCTTGTATCTGAGGATGACTGGAGAGCGATTAAGGAGACTCTTTTCCTTCTTGGTATACCCGGAATGAGGGAATCCATCAGAGAAGGGATGCAGACTCCCATTGAGGGGTGCGAAGAGGAACTCGATTGGTAGCCTGGCGTCTGGTTTACACCAAACAGGCCAATAAAGATGCAAAAAAGCTTGCTAGCTCAGGTCTTAAGATTAAAGCGGAAGCATTGCTGAGCATCATCTCTATAGATCCTTATCAAACTCCACCACCTTTCGAGAAACTAGTCGGTGATTTAACCGGTGCGATTTCCCGAAGAATTAACATCCAACACAGGATCGTGTATCAGGTCATCGAAGGAGAGCATACAGTAAAGGTTCTTCGGATGTGGACCCACTACGAGTGAGCTCCTGAGTCAAGTCAACGGTATTCTCGAGTTCACCGTAATCCTCGCAGGTGTTGTATTGCCGGAAAGGATACTGATTGCAGCATGGCGTTGCCCGGATATCATGATTCAGCCTGAGATCCAGATTTCATTTCTCCCGTTTAGATGAAGGCCTGACAATCTGTATACCCAACGCTCTAAACCAGCAGACTGCGAAGATCTGACTCTGACTCATTGGCGGAGTTCTGCTGCATTTTGTTAGCACTCTATTTTGACAGTCTCGCACTTACCAATCGATTAATGCTTACACCTTCTTCTGCTGCAAGCTCAGCAAGCTTTCTGTGTACTTCCGGTGGAATACGAACCATGAACTTACCGCTGTATTTCCTTGTGGAGAATGGTTCGGGTACCTTTTCTTTGTTTTCTTTCATGTCTTTGATTGTTTCTGTAACCAGTTCCCGAATACCTTTAAGGGCAAGTTCCTGGCTTTCATCAAGCCAGCTCAAACCGGGAAACTCGGTGCACAGACCCACATATTCCTGATCTTCTTCGGACCAGGTTACTCTGTATGTGTAGAGGTCATTTTTCAGTGACATCTTTCACACTTAACCTTTCTATGGCCCGGAGGACTTGCCTGACCTGGTAGGACTTTGCCTTGCCATTCTTGTTCTGAATGCTAACCCTCAGATCTCCTTGCCATGGAATCTTGAAAACAACATGGCTTGATTCTGATTTTCTTGGTTCTCCTAAGTAGTGTCGGCAAACCTTGAGCAAGTCTGAGAAGGAAACATCCTTAGGATTCCTCCGCATTTGTCTTAAGAGTTCTTCAACCTTCGCCATAGAATATAGTATCTATAATGATACTGCAAGTCAAACCTTTCTTTTGTGCTAATGCCTCAAATCAGCAGACAGCGATAACCATTTTATTGCAGATTGAGCCACTGTTCTGTTGCATTTGTTTGTTCAATGGACCTATACTTTTCAGACTATGATGATCAGTGAATTTAGAACGAATATCAGTAGTAAACATCGCAGAAAGAGGCCACCATCTCCACAATAGAATCTGGCTCTGCTTCGGAAGAGAGAAAAAGATGCCATCTGAAACGGAAATAGCCGTCATCGATATCGTTGATTATCAGATCGACTCTCCATCCCTGTCGAGATCACCTGCCCACACAACTCCCATGTGTTGACCGCTGTATTCCTCGCCTGGATATGTATCCGATAAAGATTGAAATACTTCACCGTTCGATAGAAACAATCCCTCTTCTGTGGTAAACAGCAGGGTTTCCTGTATACCGGGAGCTTCCAGTATTATGGATGTGTCTGGTACAAGGGATTGGTAGTTTCGAAATGCAGTATTTATGGGTCCTTCGACAAACTCCTTTTCCGATGACGATAAGATAATCAAGGGCCAATCGGATTCACCAACAAGCTCTACCTTGATTGGGTGAGGTCTTTCCCCTTCCCACAGCGGAGCTGTACTCCTACTCAGCTGGAGCTCCACTTTGCGGAGTTCGAACGTGGAATCCGTTTGAAAAAGCCCGTACCATGTATCTTCTGTTTCTACCCAATCACCATCGAGCAGGCAAGTCGACATGAACCTGTACTCAGCATCACTCTCCTGTGGAAAGCCCGTAAAGAGTACCATCAGGCACAATAAGCCAGTCATATGTATTAATCCTTCCTGCTATTTCCCACTTTTTCTCTGGTTATCAGTATACTCAAGTCTAAAATGCTACCTCAGATATACCGTGAACAGTTCGAATCAGCAGACACCCCTATCAATCTGTCAACAGGCTGTTCTGCGCATTCCATGGTTATGTCCGGGATTGCCCGGATGAATAACCTTACCTATTGGATAGATGATAATTACCCGGACTCTCGGACACAATATGATGAATCAGAACAACCTCGACGATCTTGCCCGGATAATTTTTCCGGTAAAGTCGTATTCGCCGATTATCTTCGCAGTTGTTGTACTGCCGAAAGAAGCTCCGATTGCCAACGCCAATTACTTCCTTTTCTTGAGAATGAAATTCACTAATGCGGAAAACTGGATGTCCCCTAAGATTAGGCTTATGGAACTTGACAAAGTGTATCCTGTTGGCTACATTATGAGTGGCGATGGAAATACGTAAAACCGAGAACTTCGCGAAGTGGATTGATGGCCTTCGGGACATTCGCGCTCGAGCTCGAGTATTGGCTCGAATTAAAAGGTTGGCCTGCGGGAACCCTGGAGATGTCAAGCCAGTTGGCGAGGGAGTATCGGAAATGCGGATTGACTATGGACCTGGATATCGGGTTTACTACAAGAGGCAAGGAAAACACTTGATAGTGCTGCTTGCTGGTGGAGACAAGAGAAACCAGAAGCGTGACATAGAAACAGCTTTGCGCTTGGCTCGCGAACTGTAGGAGAAAGATAGATGAGTAAGACAAAGACAACTAGTTTCGATGTAGCTGAACATCTCCGAACACCTGAGGAAATGGCTGCCTACCTTGAAGCTTGCATTGAGGAATCAAACGGAGATGCAGCATTTGTTGCCAAAGCACTTGGAGATATCGCAAGAGCAAAAGGTATGACCCAGGTTGCTCGTGATGCCGGTCTTTCCCGAGAAAGCCTCTACAAAGCTCTTTCCGGTGATCGCACCCCAGGATTTGATACCATTCTCAAGGTTGTGCATGCGCTTGGCCTTGAACTGCACGCGGCCCCTATCGCAAACTAGTCTTGACCGGCTAGCGAATGAGACACCATGTTTGTCTTGATTTGCTTTGTCTTTCTCTGGATCCCATTGGAAATCCGTTTTCCTACTCATGAGTAAATATTGCTATTCGTATGGGCTTTTATCAATATTTGCGGATTCCATTCTTTGCCATAACAATCTGAATCAGCTGACTGCGAGAACCCTACTTTTCACTACCCTGACGCAGTTCTGCTGCATTCAGTTAAGAAAAGTTTGCTTCTATCGATTGCCTGAATCAGTCCTATAGATGAAAATGACGGGAAGTCTTCACCACAATATGATGATTCAGCTTGGCATAAGCAGTTCAGTCCGGATGTTCGATCTATACAAATTCTCCAGTATTCCTCACAGGTGTTGTAATCCCATGCAAGTACTGGTTGAGCGATGGAATGAGGATGGATTTCTAAGAAGAAGTCCACTCCATTTTCAGTTTACGATGACTGTTCACACAATCCAGAAGATAGAGATTGATCAGACTCTGGTATGGAATGTCGGACTCCTTGGCCATCTCCTTGAAGTATTCGATAACCTCAGGCTGAAGGCGAAGTGTAATCTGCTTCTTGAGTTGCCTGGCATAAGGATTCTTCCGGGACTTCATCTTTGAAAGGTCATACTCCTTTTTCATTACTTCTCACCTCCATTAATGCCTGGATTCAGCTTTAGTAGCTTTCCTGGCAGAAATGATCCTGATGACCGAGTCTTTCTCCCTGAAACAGTGGCAAACAAGCAAGAGTTTCAACTTAGCGCTCAGGTCCAGCATCAGAAACCTGTCCTCCCATTCAGAGTGTTCATCATCGTAGAACTGAATGGCTTATTCATCGTAGAAAACTGATTCAGCTTCTTCGAAGGTTACTCCATGTTTTTCAGCATTGAGCTTTGTCTTTTCAGTATCCAATTCAAATCGGATTTCATTAATACACCGATTGTAACTACATTGTAGTGCATTGTCAAGTTATTCACGCCAATTCACCTATTGCTGAGTAACAGGCTTGTTGCTTCTAAGGATAGCAGGCTTGAGTCAGGGAGATTTGCTCATAACAATCAGCGTAACCAGCGCAGTTTCCCTTTGCCCTATTCCCTGACAGGCGTCTGGTTCATGCTGTTATGCTCAAATTGCATTTCAACTCAACACCCATTTCAGTATCCTGTTTTTCATGTTCATCATGCTTGGTCGCATTATCGCCAATCCATTTGGTCGATTGGTCCAAACAATATCTCCTCCAGTGAGGCTCTGTTAATTGCCAGCCAATTTGGATCAAGTTGCTCTATCACATTGACATAATGCCTTTGGCTATCCAGGGGAGCTCGAAGAAGACCCGAAGCAATATCAATAAGCAAACCAGGATCTCGTCTGAATGCTGTTTTGGCAATGAGCTCAATTGATTGATTATTCAGAAGTTGCGGGTCAAGCAGATGTAACTTGGGAACAATATCCCGCGCCGGATCGACAGCACGATCGCTATCGGAGAGTAGACCAATCAACTCAGCGAAGATTGCTTGTTGATTTGATTCTGGCTCAGCCCTGGTCATATCCATATTCTCCGGTTCTTTCTATGCATAACCCGCGTATCAGCCGCTCAGTGTGGCGGCGCGGGACGTGTCGCCGAAGCGAAACGGAAGCCCCCTTGCAGGTCAAGTGACGAACGCGAGTGCGTCGGCTGCATACGCTCGTTAGGCAGCCAGCCGCTACATCGCTCCAAGCCTCGCAAGGAAGGAGTCCACTTCCTCACCGTGCGAGTCGCGTATCTCACAACGCGAACACCACTCGAGCATCATGGACCTCCACTCAGCTTTCTCTGAGCTTCCCGGCATGGCGCGGTAGAAGCTCAGCCAATCGAACTCCCAGCAGGATACCTGACCAGCGAAGGCCGGGCACTTCGCAAGTGCGGGGTCGGTGCCCCTGAATGGGCACTCCTTCTTGATGTCCCAGCAGTTCTTCACACTCTCTCCTGCGGCTTGTCTGCCTAACAATACGCGTAACCAGCGCTGTGAACTTAACCTACTCCCTCACAAGCGTCTGGTTCATGCGTTGGTTAGAGCCAAGTTATGGATACTTCACTTTCTGTAATTGCTCCATTCGCTTGAAAACTTCCGAAATGTAGCCGAGAGTCTCATTGAAGCCAGGATAATATGTACTAGGATGAGCACATTCATTACGCTTATTCAATAAGCCCAAGAGTGCTTTTGATTGTGTTTTACCAAGTAGCTGCAATTTGCGACCTATCTCAATCAAGGTATGCTCCGATACATTTTCCCGTAAGTCCTCAATAGACTTGAATTGGGCCAAACTTGGGTAGTTCGAGTGCAGTTTCTTGAGACCATCAACTGCAAGTATATGCTCAAGAAAATCCATAAAGGCAGCCCATACCATTACATGTGCCGATCTGTATAGTTCATGTTCTGCACACCGAAGAGCCTGCCTGCAGAGGTCATCTTGATTTAGCGACAACCCTTTAAGTTGGTTATAGGTCGTAGTAAGATGATAGACTCTCGAGCTCGAGGTCTCATGTTTGCTAAGCAAATCGTGAATTTCACCCTTGAAAGCCTCTATCCTACTGACTAAGTCATAGTTAGACATATGAACTAGTTCAGAAGATGCTTCTTCATTGCCTTGAAGAAGTCCTCGAAAGTCTTTGCATCTGCTCCTTCAGGAAGAGTTAGTTGGATATTCAGATGAATGACTGGTTGCCCATTTGAGTAAACTACTGGAGTAACCTTCTCTGCAACTATGGGGTCGGCAATATCAACAGGAGGAGTTTCAGGAGTTGTAGTTTCCTCAAATTCCGAAAGCTCAGCAAGGGCTTGGAATGTCTTAACCATTTGACTCAGTGCTTGATCTCCAACTGATGTATGACTGCGAAAGAAGTTGGTCAAAGCTTCTGTATCCTTCTGATAAGCATTCGGATACAGCTTGAATAGATCGGCATAGTATTTGCGAACAGCTTGAGCCATGATGGTTTTGCTTTTGGATTTATCCCTGTATTGCCTCCAGATATCGGTAGGTACGCCATCCGAACCTAGGAAATCGAGAGCCTTCAATATGGCGATAATGGGGCGATCATTCTTGCTCTTGTACCCGAGCGCTTCAAGCTTCGTCCTAGTAAGCTTATCAGGAATGCCCAGTTCGTGAATTTTTTCGATGAATTCCTTAAGGTTAGGTGTTTTGGGAGTGTAAACATACTCTGCCATGATTGACCTCCTTCAATATTGTTTCCGCTCTAACAATCTGAATAACCAGCGCAAAGATCTCAACTCCATGCGCTTACAAGCTTGCGTCTGGTTCATTCAGTGGTTATAGCTTGGTTAGTTAAGAACCACCATTTTGCTGCAAACCGATCCCCGTCAGTCGTTAGGAGAATGAGATATGAGCCAACAGGTAACTCTTGAACATCAATCTCATGACTCCCCTTTGAGTAAAACCCTTCAGAAACTGTCTGAATCATCCTCCCGGCTAGATCGAACACACTGAGTTGTACATAACTAGTCTCAGTCAGGGTAAACCCTATGGATGGTGAAGTACTACTCGGGTTGGTTAACGGGTAAACACGGGTAGTGGACGGATCAATGAACTCGCTCCCAACTCCGGTTTCCATGTATGTGTAGATCTGCAATCCGGTTCCATAGTCGGCTATAAAAGCCATGGATTCATAGCAAAAAACATCGTATGCAAAGTCCGGCGTGCTGTAAGTATCCATTATATATGGATCATGGGGATTAGAGATATTGATTGCATAGAGATTTCCAGAGTTTGGGTCACCTATGTATGCAATATCATCGGAAATGGCAATGTCCGATGCAAACCAGTCAACGGAGCAGGCAGCAACTTGGGCAGGAGTTGAAGGATTCGTTACATCAATGACGACCATGCCGTTCCACCCAATTGTGGCAAAGATGTACCCGTCTGCATAAGCTATGTCCCCTACAGAACCTGAGTAAGTTCCGAGAAGAGTCGGGTTAAGAACGTTTGATATGTCGAAAATCAATAAACCAGAGTCAGTACTTACATACAATATATTATTGCTTGGGAGAACTATATCAGCACTTGCGCCGACTGACAAAGAGGATACTTGATCTGGGCTTGAAGGATTTGAGACATCAACAATTTCTATACCAGAATCTCCCATGGCCAGGAAGACATAACTATCGTAACACGCGATATCCTTGATCAAACCGGGTGGGTTATAGCTTCCTATTTCAATGGGATTCTCATGCTGCGATACATCAATTACCCTTAGAATCGATTCTCCCCCACCAACCTCCTCAGCAAATACATAGTTGCCCGACAGAGCCAGAGTACATATCCAGAAAGTCGATGTCCACTTGCCAGTCTCATATGAATCACTGGGATCTGACACATCGATAACATAAATACCCCTGCAGTTTGCCAGATAGGCATATGTGTCATCAACCGCCACTTCCCATGTGACAGTAGGTAAATACTCGGTCCAGTATTCCATAGGGTTTCCAGGGTCAGTTACATCAACAGAGATGGTGCCATCATGGTCTGCTGCAAGGAAAGCCGCTGTACCCAGTAGAGAAACATCTTCAACTCTTTCATCTACCTCGTATACCCCCGTTACAACAGGTTCCGATAAGGATGTAATGTCAACAACCAGCAGACCTGTATAGCTGTCAGAAAAGACGGCAAGGTTTCCTACTACATCCATGCTACCAAGATAGCCGTAGCCCAAATCAGTACTGCTAATAATAACAGGATTGGCTGGTGTTGTAAGTTCATAAATACCTATTTCATCACCATTACACACATACATATGATTGCCAGTGATCTTAATATCTCCTGATACTGCATCATTAATAGTATTTACTTCAATCGGGTTGTAAGGATCAGATACATCAATTATTCTGATCTGACCGGAATCCGTCAAATAGGCGTAGTCTCCCGATACCGCCACATCCTGGTTGTAATCCTCATCCATGATGAAGAAGCCCGTTTCCAACGGATTCGAAGGATCTGAAACATCAATGATGCGCAAATGAATCGAGATCACATAAGCGTAATTCCCCGATACAGTTACACTTCTTGCATCCCCAGGAACCTCGCAACTGCCTAATTTGATTGGATTTTCGGGATTCTGAACATCCCATATCTCTAAATGATCATAGTCAGCTGCAATGTAGAGACGTTGAGACTCCTCATCATAAGACATTTCGATAACAGCTGGACCATATGTGTGGATACCTTCTGAAACGAGCAGCTGGTTGGCTGGATCAGAAACATCATAGATGAATACACCTCCCCCTGATCCGCAAAACAAAAGATCTCTTGTCGAATCCACTACAACAGAGTAAGGATTGCCAAAAGGCCAGTTACCAACAGAACATATCTCAGGGGAATCCTGATTGAGATCACTCAAAGAACCGAACTCGTCTCCTCGAGTTGAAACACTGTACGGATTTACGCTTCCGAGGAAAGGATCTGAGCCAGAATCTCTAGACGAACTTGCATACGCTAAAGAATGTAACACGACTGAAAACAGAATCAATGAAAACCCAGTGATGCGCAACATTATTCTACCGCCCCTCTCTTGTACCGTCTTTCGCACGCTTCCTTATTGCTATAACGCTCTAAATCAGCAGACTGCGAGAAGCTTACTCTCAATTACCGCAGTGCAGTTCTGCTGCATTTAGTTGTTATGCAATCAATTTCTTCAATATTGGCTCTATCTCTTCAATACAATCAACTCGATAATCCGGTTTGACACTTGAACCAGTATTCTCTTTTTGTATCAATATTGTCTGCAAGCCTGCTGCTATTGCACCACTAATATCATACTTCGGTGAGTCTCCAATAAAAATACACTCTTCCGGTCTACTATTGAGCCGATTGCAGATTATATGGAATGCTTCAGGATCAGGTTTGGCATACTTCTCTTCTCCTGATATTTGGATTTCATTAAAGAATTCGGATAAGCCAGAAGCCTCAATTCTCTTGGTCTGCATCACTGGATCGTAAGCATTGGTAAGAATCCCAAGTTTCACTTTGCCTTGAAGATAGCTGAGAATGGCTGAAATCCTTTTGTTAGGAATAGTTCTCTCCAGTAGTAACTGTTTGTAGTAGTCTACAAAGGTATTATCCCATGACATCCCGAAATCACTAAATGTATGAGATAGCCTATAATGGTGAAATTTGAGTGGATCTTCTTCTCCTGAATCAACAAGTTTATGAAATGAAATAGTGTGATTGATGGCGTGATCAACAAAAGCATCAGGCTCAACCTGTGCGCTGGCTTTCTTAAGAATCAGCTTGAGACAGTCGATATCCGTATTCTTGAAGTCAACCAGAGTACCATCAAAATCGAAAATTACGGCTCTTATCAAGTAAGCCTCTTTCTATGCATAACGCTCAAAATCAGTAGACTGCGAAAGCCTGACTCCCAATCACCAAAGCGCAGCAGTTCTACTGCATTTTGTTGTTGTGCTTGAGTTCTGGTTATACTCTCAGCCAGTTGGATAGATGATAATCAGCTCGACTTCAATACACAATATCTCTGGATGAACACTTTCGTGGGCGGATATGCTTGGATTGGTTCGGTTTGTTCGGTTCTGCTCGGTATACTCGTTTCTGCCGGTAATCTTCGCAGGGGTTGTATTGCCGGATGATCTGCCAATTGTGGCTGACGACAATTAGATTTCCCGGTTTTCTCTTTCATGAATCAGCTTCGCCAGTTGCGGGAATCTGGAAGTCACTTGAGGTGTGCTTATCTCCTTTTCAAAGCTGGCCCCGGTAGGAGGCAGCTTTTTCCCGGGAAAGATACCCATACCAGTGTAGTTTCTCGTGGGCGGAACACTGAGCCGGGATGAGTTTCCCGGCGGCGGAGGTATAAGCCTTGCATTCATTTATTCGGATTCAATGAATTGTTCTGCGTGTACGGTGGGTGGTCGGCACAACGCCTACAATCAAAAGCCGTTTTCGCGCCATGAACGGCAGGAAGCAGCCAATACCAGCCTCCAAACCATTATGGCGGGCAATTATGCGGAAACTACGGCGCGCGGGAAGGGTCTTTTGCATTGTTTTGTTAGCCATTACCTTTATTTACAACAAGTTAGCGCAGATGCCATTAATCAAGAGAGCGAATGCACAATAAAAATCAGCATCCCTGTTGAGTTCGATCTGTCTGCACGCCATTCTTTCGCGCCCCGTTTTCTGGAACCTTCTGCTTTCTGCTCCGTTGGAGTGTTGTTTGCAGAAGGTGTCCTATGGGCCAACATCATAGTGGAAGAGTGTATCGAATTTCTGGTCTTTACAATACCACAACTCCTGATTCATGACATCGTACATCAGGGATAATTCAGTCGTCCACACTGGACCATCTTGCGTGACGCGTTGTAAGATCTCAAACCCTTGTGCAATCGTCATCTGCCCATTTTGTGCTGACATCATCTTGAGAACGTGTTGATACCGCTCTGAGCCACTTCCTGAAGTCTTTGACGGAACGATGTCATCGTACTCAGATAAGGGGAAATTCGTCATCACATACCAGTCGGAATCCTGGGGCGTCGTAAAAATATTCTGCCGTCCTGGTTCGACAACACAACTCTGACCATTTCGATCAACGATCAGATTATGAGTGCTTGCATTTGGAGCATTCACGATTTCTACACGCTGTAGTACATCTTTCACATCATCAAACTCAGCCTGTTCCTCCATGATGAAGTTGAGTAACGACGTTGTGACCCACCGCTTCGCACTCTGCCGTTTGTATTTTCCAGCTCCATTTGAATCAACCATAAAATCATTCACAAAGATCCCATTCCGATTGATGCCAAACGAAGGAAAAAAGCGTTTATTGATGTTGACCGAAACAAGAAAATTGTGTCCGTGATCGGCTGATATGTTGAAGTCTTTGCCATCATTGTCAAAATTCATACCGATGAGGACATTTTCCTTCCTATACACAAAACTTGTACACATCGTTTGTTCCCTCTCCCCAAAACCACACTCATTAAAGTTAAAAACTGCTCAACATGGGTTATGCCTCATCATCGCACAATGTATGCGGGGCAATGTTCAGAAGAGCTACCAGCACTCTCGCACACATTGTCATCCTTGCCTCTGATGAACCGCCAAATAGCATGTGACTGTCACGTGTGTTTGTCAAGCAAAAAGACATCGCTGAAATGATTCACATTGTGGTACGACATCTGTTCTTTCACGGGAACGATATTCCTGATGACCTTGTGTGCCAGCAGCAAGATGGCTACAATCTGAATCAGCAGACTGCGAGAAATCTACTTTTCGCTACCCTGTTGCAGTTCTGCTGCATTCAGTGGTTGTCACCTAATTTCTGTAAGCGTCCTTACGTAAATCAATGGTTAGCAAATAGATGATCTTCTCGTTGGGATCAACAATGTAGAACAATCTGAATTTGCCAATCCTGTATCGCCAAGTGTCCGGTGTGTAATTCCTTAGTTTCTTGATGTTTCTTCCATAGAAAGGTTCAGCCTTAAGTTGAGGAAACACATATTCTCTGAGTTTCTTATCCAGGAAATCAGCCTCATTGGTCGGCAGCTTACTCATCTTCTTCAGATACTCATCGGTTTGGAATATCCTGAACTCAGACAAACTTACCCTTTCCGGTTTCTGCATCCCTCATACCACGGATAAGGCTTTCGTTGAGCTCCACATTTTCTCTGATTTCAGACATCTCAAATTCATCTACATATCCCTGATCCTCTATGTATCTCAGAACCGCGGTTTCGATGAAGTTCGACAATGGCCGGTTATCTTCTTCTGCAAGCTGTCGGAAACGGAGATACCGTTCCTCATTTAGCCTGAGAGTAATTGTCTTTGTCATGTCTTTCTCCTTTACGCATGCATTCCTGTGCCTATAGAATACATTAGAATACATACGAACGCAAGGCATGTCATTTTCTGTAGTGACAACAATACGCGTAACCAGCGCCGTTAACCTCTACTCCATGCCCTGATAGGCGTCTGGTTCATGCGTTGGTTGTAGCAACTATATGCTTTCGAAACTACAACTCGACAAAACATATGGCGGTGATGTAATCTCCTTAATTTTCGGTTGCTCTGCTAAATCATTCATCATCTCAATCATATCGGTTACATATCTGGAAGCATTTTCATTGGTTATCAACATTTCAATATCAGTCTTTGGTTCTTCCGGGAACGTCCCGGGAATTCGATCTTGATTAGAAATGTGATCAATAACTTTTCTAGTTCTACCATGTGCAAGAAGATTACGAAACTTAAACATGTCATGAAATGTCTGATATGGACGATGTCCCATTGATGGTGAGTGCGAAAGAACTTCGAGTATCAAGACAAGTTTCTGTTTAGGTCCCAGTGATTTCTCAATCGTTTCCCAGGAATTCAGAAGGAATGGACCCACATGGTTCAGGTATGCTTCCATGGCAAGAGCAGATAATAGCATTGCCTCCATTCGAGCATATCCGTTACATCTGGAATTGTTTTCAAGCATCTGAAGGTTTTCGCGTGCTGCATCTTTTAATAACCAGAAGGTATAGAATTCCTTATTTTGCTTAACCTCGACCACTTCTTCCTTTCCTGCTACAACGCTCAAAATCAGTAGACTGCGAAAACCTGACTCCCAATCACCGAAGCGCAGTTCTACTGCATTTTGTTGTTCTGAGATTATTGCCTTCAATAATCATCTGCCAGTTGGATAAATGATAATGAGCCGGAGACCAATGGACAATATCTTAGTATGCAGCTTATCGTGGGCGGATATGCCCGGATTCATCATTTTTTGTCCGGTATACTGGTATCAGCCTGTAGTCGTCGCAAAGGTTGTATTGCCGGAAGATATGCC